>JAABUU010001648.1_pt1 | contig 36152 bp, 30 predicted proteins | sample 5559301 | NCBI WGS metagenome assembly JAABUU01 (sample SAMN10711884, study PRJNA513360) | rock metagenome | isolation source: Antarctica rocks | place: Antarctica: Victoria Land, Richard Nunatak white
TGACGGCGTTGCAGACGATGGTGACGGCGTTGCAGACGATGGTGACGGCGTTGCAGACGATGGTGACGGCGTTGCAGACGATGGTGACGGCGTTGCAGACGATGATGACGCCACAGAACAGGTACCAAAAGCAGTCTGACAGCCTGTTCCACAGTATGTCGAATTTGCTCCACAATAGCCATATTGGGAACAACAATCCTAACGTGATCATCAGCTTTGAATCCCGCCGCGTGGTGTGCGGCAAACTCACTCCATATGTTGATCCTTGACATGTGTAACCTGTCGTACCTCCACAGGTTCCATCTGGACTGACTGTAAGCCCAGTGGGCGTGGGAGTAGGGCTTGGTGAGGTCGACGACGGCAATGGAGACGATGACGGCAGCAAAGTCGAAGACGGCAATGGAGATGACGACGGCAAGGGAGATGAAGACGGCAATGGAGTCGACGACGGCAATGAGGAAGATGTAGTTGCTGGGCACGTTCCAAATGCTGGTTGACAGCCAGTACCGCAGTGTGCGGCATCACTACCACAGTACCCATATTGGGAACAACAATCCTTGACTTCTTTTTAGACAGTACTTTCATAGAGGTGGTTTTTTGAAAGACTTACTCCATATGTGGATCCTTGACATGTGTAACCCGTTGTACCTCCACAGGTTCCATTTGGACTGACGGTAAGCCCAGTGGGTGTGGGGGTGGGGCTTGCCACGGATGATGAGGACGGTGTGGGTGTAGGACTTGGTGCGGGTGATGAAGACGATGAGGGCACTGGAGACGACGACGATGTAGTTGCGGGACAGGTTCCGAAAGCTGGCTGACAGCCAGTACCGCAGTGTGCGGCATCACTGCCACAGTACCCATATTGCGAACAACAATTCTAGACATCTTATTAGACAGTACCGCCATCGAGGCGTTCTCAAACCTACCCCATAAGTCGATCCTTGACAGGTGTAGCCAGTTGTGCCTCCACAAGTTCCATCCGGACTGACGGTAAGCCCAGTGGGCGTGGGGCTAGGGCTTGCCACGGATGATGAGGACGCTAGCGTCACAGAAGTTGCAGTGTTCGGACAAACGGTGTCTGTGGTTGTCGTTGTGGTTGTGACTTGTTGCGTCGTCGTCACTTGTTGCGTCGACGTCACCGTCACCGTCACCTGGCCGAGAGCATTGTGCAGGAGGGTCGCAAGCGCAAGCCTTGCGAAGGGCTTGCGGAACAGCATCACGTAGCAGCGCTAGGTGTGCCTTGAAAGAAAGAATTGGCGTCAAGAGAGGTTCTAAACTAACATGCGATTTGAGATGCCAAACGAACGTGACGATCCTGAATTCCGTAAATGAGTGTGTATAACGAATGGCATGGAGAGAATCCTCCGGCGACCGTGGCGTTGAGCAATCCAACGGGTGGATGCGAGCGAATCGAGAACCTACCTACAGTACGAGCAAGAAGCAGGAAGTAGAGCGCGTGAGTCCGTCTATTTATCAAGACTTCGCAGATTGACGCGTACCCACACGCCGTAGGGGTTTGTTTGTGTACGAGTACCAAGCATTCCTGATATGCGTCGAGAATGTCTCGTACCGAGATGAGTCCCTCGGTAGGCCTGGGCCAAACTGTAGGATTTGAACGACGATCCATAACTTATTCGAGATGTCGAGAGTATAGTTTCGTTCTTTGCCGGTTTGTAACAGCTGTGCCCACGGTGCACAACCGGAGAAGCACGACCGTCAGGGTGGCCTCAAGCCAAATATCTGGAACGACCGCAACGTAACGGGAAGTTTTCTGAGGCTTAGGAGTGGTTCTAGCCGTCCTCATTCCTGCGCATTCCGCGACATTGCCCCTCAGGTGGAATTCTGAACATATTCCCAGGACCAACGCGCAGACGCCTCCTCGAACTTAGACGGCTAGACGGCGAGACATATTCCGTCCCATGCCTGCGGCAACGTCCTCGCACAGATCCTCAAAGCGGAGTGTCCCAAATCTCTTGATTCCGCCAGCCAGCAGGCATCACTGACCGGGGTCGCGGATCTGGTCTCGCCCTTGCCTTCCATCTCACGTACTGACATCCACCCAAACCAGATCCTTGATCCGGCCTCTCGCTGCGAGTATCGATATTCTAACCAGATTCTTGACCCATCCTCTCGCTGCGATAACCCTCCCTCTGAGAGGTAGAGGTAAAGGAGCCTTGCCCCTCGAAACGCCCTCCACTCCTACGACGTAGTTCCTTCCACTCCTACGACGTAGTTCCTTCCAAACACGCACAAGGTGCGATTCGCGTTCAAAAGCCTCACTCAGGTCAGTGTCGGTGTTGTGAGTGCGATGATGTTCATTCTTCTGATCGATCATTCGTAATTGAACGTCAAGGGCGTCGGTGAGGGTGGGCCGCGTTCGGTGGGCTTATGTAATCAACCCTCACCACCGTTCTTACCTTACCTCACAAACCTCAAAACGCGACATAGCCCACGTTGCAAAACTGTCGTATCCAAGATCGCCAACTAAATCTTCTCATAACTTGGACTTCTTCTCATCCTTTTGATTAACGCAACGTCGCAATGATGTACTAAAACACCCTGCACCGAGCCATACCTACCATACCTACCATACCAGATATCGGGCATCGCCAGCACTATTTCTACCAAAACATACGCCACGTTGATCCACCCTTTCCGTCCTCCCTAAAAGCAGCAAAACGAGAGAGATTCCGAGTTCTATATCCCCCATATGTGCACATCCGCCTCCTCCCTGAAGTGCGCGAGCAAAGAGTTTTTCCCTTTCCCTTTTTCCTTTCCTTAGCCTCCCTAGGTCCCCGAGAGAGACGCCGATATGCGTCACTGACCGGGCCACAACGTCTGCGAGGAAGTAGTTCGTACCTCACGTGGAAAGGCGCCGAAGGCACGAACCCAGCAGAGTCCAGGCGTACTTAGGCTCCGCCAACGCCATTCCACCCTTTTTTTTCTTCTCGCCGCATCAAAACCCATCCCCCTCAACCCACCCCCTCCCCGCCTCCTCCGCCCGATTCCTCGGATCATCCCCCCTCTCCAACGCGACCCGTTTCCTCGCATCAAGCTCATTCGCATAGGCATCGATCTGCGCCCTCAAGTACACCTCCCTCCCCGGCTCCGGCACCTCCAACCCCGCCACCTCCTCCAGCCGCCCCTCCGCCTTCGCGTCCTCAATCGCCTTGGCCTTATTCTCCCACTCATCCAACTCCCCCTGCAACTCACGCTGCTTAAACCGCGCCTCGAAGAAATCGTTATACGCCGCCTCCCCCCCGAAGCAGACGCCGAAGCCGTCGCAGTAGCAAGCGTGCTGCGCGGGGCAGAAGACGTTCTCCCCTGTAAACACGAACTGCCAGATGTACTCCCACACCCGACCGGAGATGTAGTCGCTAAGCGGGGAGCGGAGCAGCCAGTCGCGGTAAAACACAAAGGTCGCGAGCGGGATGGCTTGGATGCGCTCTTTGGAAAGCGCGAACTGGGCGCAGCACGGCTGGGCCAGCACGCGGGGGATGGGGTCGAGCGGGAAGAGCTCTGCCCAGGCGGTAGCGAGGACGGTTTCCTCCTGCTTGTAGGCGTCTTCCTCGAGGGCGCCGGGGTGCATCCAGTCCGGACAGCCCGGGTCCCAGTGGCAGCGCAGGTTCATGTAGCCGTCGCGGGAGACGCGTTCGGAGGAGAGGCGGCGGATCATCTGGACGGCGTCGTTGTCGAGGAGGTCGTCGTTATGCCAGCTCCAGCGGTGGGAGTGCATGAAGACGGTGATGTCGGCGAGGGCGGCGTAGTGGTCGATGATGTAGGTCAGGTAGATCATGACTTCGTGGCCTTTGTTTTTGGGCGGGTGGAGGGGTGCGGTGGGGTCGTCGGCGACGTAGATTGCTGTGGGCACGTCGGGCAGCTCTTCGGATAGCCAGGCTACGTCCTCTTCGGACATTCGTGGGACTACCAGGATGCGGGTGTAGTTGGAGCCGGGCGGCTTCACCGATCCGGGTTTGTATATCGGCTTGGTGATATGCTCTGCATCAACCGGGGAACCATTGGTGTCATCTGTGGTCGAGGGGTGAGGCGACTTGGCGTTTGAGACGTGCTCGCCGAGTCCGACCGCTTGTGGTAGTTCCCGCCATGACTCTCTCACACTGTATCGGTGAAAGAAGATGAGGATGCCGATGAAGGCCGAGATGACTAGCAGAGGGAGGAATCTTCGGGGAATCGACATTTAGAAGGTGCACAGCACCGTAGGGGAATTGGTCTCCGAGGCTTCAGCGATTAATGGATGTATTTTTGCGAGAGAGCTTTCTCTGATATTCTATTGGGAACGCGACCGTCAGCAAATCCCTCTCACAGCCTCAATCAGACCTGGAACACACAGTATAGCCGCAAAGATAATTCCAGTCGTGAAGGTCTAGTCTACTATTCCGATATTGAATTTTAGTATGGCGTTCGTACGGGAAGCGTGTGTGCGACGATGGACGCTGAAATACAAGTCATTGAAGATGGCAGAAAGTAGAGAAGATGTATAGGTGGTTTATGAGTGGATAATTCTTGCTTCAATGGTGTCGTACAACTTTCCATGTCGGAAGGCTGTGGAGATCCCCAGGGGTAGCAAATAATACGGGTTGAATCATGCCGACTTCCACTTCGCGGTCATTAGCGGCATTTACAAATCACTAGCGGCCGCCGTATTCGTATTCCCCTATAAAGATAAAACAGACACCAACCATGTACAGTTAGATTCCGCAGCTCAACTGAATATTCGTATACATGTGCTATTATTAGATCAGTGATCTTTCATCACAGATCAACTTTACAATACAGTCAACAATAATGGTGGGTAGGTAGCATCCAACTTCGAAAAGCATCAATTGGCTTCTTCGCAAATCATGTCCTGCTGCATAAACATTATCGGTTTGATTTAGACATTACCAGAAAGGTAAATACAAGGACAAGATAAGCAATGAGGGAATCTCGACAAAAAAGAGTATGGCGAACATGTTATTACCTTGTTATCCATGAACCGGTTAATTTCAAAGCCCTGATCCGATCAACTGCTCGCCCTGCATGTCCTGATACCTTATGCTGCGCCGTATAACCAAGCAAATACCTAGCTGCTCCGACCATATCCATCAGAATGTGCGATACGCCAAACGCTCGATGCAGATGGCGCGCTAATGATGACAGCAATCGCACCTAGCAATGCTATCCTGAAGTTGCAGGGTACAGCTGGAAAAGGTGAAGACAGTCGAGCACCGAAAAATGTAGTATAATATCGTATAGCGTATCCAGATAGTCCCCGCGTCTATTCGATCCGGAGAGAATACGGCGAAGCGGATCTCAGCGACCGGTCGTCCTGGGAGTGGTTGTAACTCTGGATCGGGTCCACCCTGGTCGACCTGGATCGGAGGGCGTCGTTGGGAAAGTAGTCGCGATCGTTGACCCTTCGGCCACGCTCCTCGGGGTCCGCTCGGTAGGGTCTCCCGAAGTTGGGATGGACCGGCGGCGCCTGCTTGTGACGTCTGGCCAAGTCCTTCTCGTCGTCCACGAGGACGATCATCCAGACCCCGATCTGGCGATTGCTGCCCAGTAATGGGGTGCAGTGAATCCAACGGTTGCGTCCTTCGTCGTCTGCTCTGGAGATCCACCGCACCTTGGCCGTGACGCCGCGTCCTTCGGCCATGGCAGCGGTGAGCTCATCACGAACGCGGGCCGAGCCACCGATCTTGTTCATGAACGGCGATTGTAGGATCCCAGGTACCCGCAGCGAAGGTGATGCGAAGAGAACACGCAGCGATGGGTGCGGTCGGACGAGCAGGTACTGGATCGTGGTGAGTTCAAAGTCGGTTGGTAGGACCAGAAAAAGGACTTACGTGTTGGTAGACACCACTCAGTCTGCCATTGCTCCTCCCATTCATCTCCGCGGTCTTGTTCAAGTCTGGGCTGGGGTCTTTGAGTAATAGTCTGGGTTTGTGCAAGCCGGCGTTCACACCGCTAGCGTTCTCGTCGTCATCATCATCCTGAACTTCTCGATGCATCCGTCCTCCCCACCTTCTGACCGTTTCAAGTTCACCCGTGTTGAGCATCTCACTGAGTTGCTGGAATTCGTCCTTCTTTTCCTCTCCGCGCCCAGACGTCTCTCCTTTCTGGCGACTCTGCTGCTCGACAACCAGGCGCTGCAGGGATTCTAGATCGGTGCACTGCTTCACCATTCCACTCACGTCGACTTGCGCACCAATGAAATATCGGATCTTGCCTCGGCTGTCGCACAGAGGTGCGACCATCAACAAATTCATAAAGGGCGATCCGTCGCGACGACTACGTCGGGGGTTAGTAACGGCTAGTGGCTAGCTTTCGGCATCGACCTACTAGTTCAAAAACACCTCACAGTGTTCTTTCCCAGCTGCGACAGCTTCGCGGATCCTTCGTACACTCAGTGGGTTCGTCCTCGGGCCCTGGAGGAACCGACAATTCCGCCCGATAGCGTAGCTCATGCCGTACTGAGTTGTTCGGTGGAACTCTGCAAGCATATGTCAGGCAAACATCCCGGTCCGTAGATATCAGACTACGCTCATACCTTCGGACGCAAAGACGATCGGGTTGTCAGGTCTGGAAGGGTCGGACAGACAGAACACCTCTGCCAATCCCTCCGAAGCTTCTCGCAGATGCGGTGGAAGCGTTCCCGTAATCCTCCGCGTAATACTCAGACTCACCACTTGGATGTAGATGTGTGTAATATAGGCCGGCAGATCCTCCCTGACCAGCACGTCAAAAGCTTGCGCGGCCTTGTCCTCTAACGCCGAGTTCAAGGTTGCCCGAGCCGGGTGAGACGTGAATTCGTAGCCCTCGATCGGTTCCAGCGCCTCGGCGATCGCATTTGCGTAGCTGATCGCTTTGAGCGCCTTCAATGCGTCCAAATGGTAAACTAAGATCGGGACGGATTGCGGCCGATGCGTACTTAGAAACGCGGTGAACCTCAGCAAAAGCGCCGGATCCGAGAAGACGACCTGCAGATGTTCGCGGGAGAACAGCTGTTGTGACCTTTCCTCCATCGAAAACAGCTGGTGGCCTTCCCCCGCCGGCATGACAAGGTCGAACGAATGCGGGTCATCTTCCGTGAGCGGGTCTAGCTGGTCCAAATCATCCGGTGGGCCTTTCGCTTGGAGCGGCGGGAGCATCAACGAGGTGGCATTCGTCTCATAGGTCTCGGTGGATGATGCGATTGAAGCTGGCGTCGTGCTGATAGAGGATTCATGCGGAGAGCGTCGTACGCCATTTCGACTGCTACAATGCAAGTATAATCAGCCATGTACCTCGAGGCTGATTGTAACAACTAAAGATACCTTGTGCGTGTCGGGACGTGGATCGAACGCTGTGTAACATCCGGCATTGGTGGGGCAGCATCACCATCAACCATGGACGGAGCAGTTGAAGTGGCAGTCTTCGCCCTCCCCCGAAACGGTGTGTGAGCGGACCGGTATTGGTCCTGGAAGTCATGAACGTAGACCGGAGGCATGTTATGCTCGCCAATGCCATCGTCATGCCCTTGGGCTCCGTACGGAGGGTGGAATGGGCGAGAACTGGGCGTTTGAGGCCGGTCGAAGTGCCGCATCGTTTGTATGGTGGGATACTGGTGATTGAAATTGTAAGCGGGCATGATATCAATTGACAGACGTGCGAGAGAGGGTTGTAGATGGACTGGAGTGTGGTAGAGATTCAGCACGGGCGTCAAAGGCTAATAAGGTGGTGTCATGGCCGGCATGACGGCGTAAATGTTCAACAACGGTACTGACCAAAGAGTAGGGCATCTCGTCAAAGGTAAGGCAAGTAGTTATCGTCTATACGAGCAATCTCAGGGGAAATGGAATGAAGATCATGGCGTGAGTTTGGGTTTCTACCATATCTTAAAGATCCACAATAGTCAGGGTCCAAGCATGGCAGCCATGGCTGAAAACCATACCTTGAGATCTTTTGTAAGGTAGAGTCCCTTCATGTTTGCGGAGGTCGCGCTTTAGGTTTCTATTTAAGTTTAGCCTGTACTGCAGGAACAAATCGAGCACGAGAACGAGTATGGTTCATCCCTACCTACTCCATATAGTGCAGTACCTTCCCTCTCCCTCTTACCTCCTGACGAACTGAAAATCTATGACACTGTAACATGACCGATCGAGTATGCCGAGGTCACAAATCCTTCGCTGCTGTACAACTGCCGTAACACACCAAGTGTCAAGTGTCAAGCAAAAACGCGAACTCTGAGCCATCACTTCCCGGCTGCAAGCTCCCGACCCCCGTTATGGACGACCCCAACGACATCCAGGACCAACCGGTCGAACCATTTTGAAGGGGTAACTTATTTCGGTATCGGTATCAACCGTCGGCAAGGGACATGGTGACGGACGGACAGGCTGAAGACATGCTTTCTTTGTTGTGCGACAGACGTCGGTAACTTACCCGCTCCGCTCCGTGCGTGCCAGAAGAGGAAGAGCTTAATTTTCCTCAATCGAGTCATGCATGTCCTTTCTCCAAGCTCAAGCTCAAAGGAGTTGGGTTATCCATACTCGTCGCAGTCATGACTGAATCCAGCTGCAGAGGGAAAGGCAGTCATGGAGGTGGTTGATTTACAGAAGGGTAACTTATGAGTGATGCTTAAGGTAAAGGTACCTGTAACTTACCTTACTGTACCTTAGTGATCTCCTGCGAGATCTCGGCAGCTAACACATCATCCGATCATCTTTGACTCCCGGTCCCTTTCCTATCTACCGTAATTCACGGCACGGATCTGCTGCTAACAGAAACCGATCGGATGGCCGTGATACCTTAGATTACCTAAGCATACAATGTTCTAGGTAAGTTTCCGGCCCTCTTGAGCTATCATTGTTGACGGACGGGGACATTAGCGCCAACTTAACATCCGAATAAAGATGTAGCAGGGTCTCGAAAAGGGGTTGCCTCTCTCGCGAATCGGGAGTGATTTTCCTGGTGCCACTGCGACTGTACTGTACTGAGATTCCATGCTAATCTTCAGCGTGACTTCCGGCATATGACGAGTCGTTGATACCCGTTCGACAGCGCTACATCAGGTACAGTACCTTGACTCGTGGGAAATTACACCACCGTAGACCACGATCACGAAATACATAGGTCCATAAGCGAAAGTCATCGTCACATCGCTACCTTAGGTATTCGTAAACTCGAGCGTCCCGATACTTGCATAGCTAGCTCACGGGTACCTGCTCACGGCAAGTGTTCGTCCGACTGATCTTTATAACGAGTAAGGTGCCTTAGTAGTGGTATTGCTTCAAGACTGAGACACCGTCGCCATGCATACCATATGCTTCTGATGACAAACGCCGCCCACTCTCCTCAAAACTCCCCACCATGCCGGTTGATAGTCACAAGAGCGAACATGCTGCCGTTACCACCTCCATCAGTCAACCTCATCAAAGAAATCTTCCACGGTCGCAGCCCTGCTCTTGCCTTTCGCTGGACCGCCTGGCGTAGACTCCGTCAAAGCAGCGTCTTCTCCCAATTCGGAAAAAGTTGACGCGTCAGCTGCAGGCCCATCAGCCTTGTTTCGAGTGTCCTGCTCCACCCGCGACGCAGTGCCCCATGTGGGTATCGTTGCCGGGGCCACTTGACCTGTCTCTGTTGGAGCTGTTCCATCCGCAGGCTGATTGCTATTGTTCGTTGCATTATCCGCTGGGTGAGGGGTATCATTTTGTGCCTGTCCACTCGAATCAGAGCCTGGTACGTCGCTGAGTTGGTCAGCGATAAGGCTCGCTAGATGTTCCGATGAAGCTGGCACTTGCTCGGATGGTGCTTGTGGCACACTCGTCTCTGTTGTGGATGCTTGATTTGCTGCGAGGCTGTCCGTTCGAGGAGGTGCACTGGCAGCGGACGTGCCAATGAGAGGTGGCGGCGAAGGAAGATCGGAAGGAGACGAAGCCGGGCCAAACCGCGCCGGAATTTGGGTTGGCATGCCTGCGGGATGGAGACTTGGCCCGGTAGTGGGATGGTGATTGTGTAGGTGCTGCGGGTGCAACGGGTTTGGTTGTCCACCGGCAAAATTTTGCTGAAGTCTTTGCAGAGGGAGGAGCGTCCAGCCTTCGGGTAGCGTCAGACCCGGGGGAAGGTCTTGGTGCCCCGTACCCATTGCTTGCATCTGACCCATTGGTCCATACGTTTGCATGGCTGGTGGTGTCTGCACAAACTGGGCTGAAGGATGCATTGGCCGACCTCCATAGCCCGCAGGAGTACTAAAGGAAGTCAGGGCGGTCGATGCCGCGCCCGGATTTGCCTGAGCTATTCGTAGTCGTGCCAGTTCACCTTGCAGTGCTCTGACCATGGCCATTTGGTCTGCGCTTGCTCTGAGACCGTTGAGCTCCCGCATAATTTGCTGCTCTATTTGATGTAGCTGGGCTTGCACACTAGACGGGCTGAACTGCGCGGCGCTGGCGTTTGGGACAATAGTTTCAGTTCGCTGAAAACCAAACGTAAACCCATATTGCTGTGGTGCTGCAGGATTCGCAGCGTTTGGTCCAGCTAAACCATCGTTCGGTACTTGGGCTTGATCCTGAAAACCGTGGGCCTGGCCATAGGCGAAACGGAATGGACCAAAGTTGAAAACCCTTGCTCTGTTTAATGCTCCCGGTATCTGTCCTGGAGCAGCTCGTCCATATTGGTTTTCTTGTAGTTGTTGAGGGTGGATCTGCTGGGGCTGGCCCCCTATTGGCTGATTGTTGTTATTTGCGACCGCTGCATTTGCAGGGACTATTCTGAAGCGGCTGTTGCTGGCGAGCACCGGGCGGCGGCAAGTGGGACAAATTTGCTGTCGTTCCAGCCAACTTCGCAGACAGCCAAAGTGAAGCACATGACCGCAAGGTAGCTTTTTGGGTCGGAGGCGCTCGTCGACAGTTCGCGGCTGACGTATTGCAGGTCTCAAGCCTTCTCTTCCGGCCGGCGCTTGATTGTTAGGCTGCTGCCACGGCCGCATTTCTTCACGGCAGATTATACAAACATCCTCCCTACCAATATCCTCTGCTGTAGCATCGGGATACCGCTCGTTCATGTCGCGTGTGGCGTTTCGGTAACGTAGGAAGTCGGCGATTCTCTTAAAGAAAGATCGTAGAGTGAGGAATACGTCCCGCATTATATGTATCGGTAGACCATAGAAAGTGAAGAGAATGGCAAAGAATGAGAGGTAAACAACAAGTTTTAGGAAGTCTAGACACAAAGAAATCAGTAACGTACAATGCTGTGTGTCTGGAAGGAATAGCGGCTACGTACCTGTTGTCAAATTGAGATAGAAGACCCATCGACCCTTGTCTTCCCACCCTGGAACATCAATGTCCGTTTCTTGGATAGTGTCAGGATCGGGGATCCGGACGCCAGAAGTCTCCGCATTCGATGTACCATCCTGGGCTCCGGTCTGACGCAGTGCCTCCTCCCTTGCAGCTCTCAGCTCCCTTTCAGCTCTCAGTTCCGCCCTCCGTTCCTCCAATTGTTCCCGAGTCCGTGTCTTGATAATATAGGCTTCCTTCAGAGAAATGGCGTAGCGAGCAGCGGTCGAGAGCGAGGTGATGGTGAGAACTGCAAATTCGAAAGCAAACATGACCATCATGTTCGGCCTAGCTTGTCGAAGGACGGTCGTCACGGAGTAGTCGAGCATACAGATACCATACGCCAAGGACAGAAACAGCGAGAATGACAGACGCGCATGGAAAAGCCTTGGGTTCGCTGGCGGTTGCTGCTCGAGTACATCGACCCTACCTTCTCCAATCCAACCCCAGACCTTTCCGATGAGCAAACTAACGAACATCACCAAGAACCAACCTCCGACTTCTTCCCTGAATATGGTCATGGCAAGGCATGTTTCTGTGATGGCAAACCATGCCTTCTCGTAAAGCTGTTCGATCTCTATCGGTCGTAACGGGCCATAAAAGAGTCGTTGAAGTCCCAGCATAACCGCACATACACAGATAAGGAGAAGATTGGTAAGTACCTAGTCAAAAGTCAGCGCAAGGGTGCCGATGGCGACGATGGAAAGGGCAACAAGAACGGACCATGAGGCAAGCGTTGCTTTGGGCCAAATAAACACATGCTGAATAGAAGTTGGTCCGCTGGTGCAGCGCTTGTATGATGACTCCAGTGGCCAGGACCATAGAGGTCTGTTGATCGAGATATCACTCATCAGCATCCAGGCTCTTTTTCAGTGCGCAAGTAAGACAAGCTTACCCCAGCGTACGCTGCTAACCTCATATTCGTAGCTTCGGAGGACCTGATGACGCCTCTCCTAGTGATACTTGAGAGCGTAAGGCATTAAATTATTGACTCTTACAGCATGGAGCTGACTGAGGTGGTGAGTATACCAGCCGATGCTGAACAAACAAGGCCACGTTACTGTAGAGAACAGTCTTGGCATGAGGTCGGAATATTTAGCGATCTACGTCAGACAAGGATTACAGTCCGACCTGCAACTTGGGCCTTTCGATACATTGCCAACTGCGAAACTTGCGGTGTGTTACAATTATAGACATCTTTAAAAGTTTCAAACAGCGGAGTTTCTGTCTTTGCTGAGTCTATAGTTGACGAGCTCAAGATCTATCTAAATAGATACTATGTTCACGGCGTCACGACTCCAAGCTGCGACTTACCTATTCGGCGTTTGCCTTTTTTCCATCTCGTTTCTAGTATTCCTAAACTCTTCTGTCTCCTTTGTCATAACCGATCTGCTCAAAGTACGAGATGGCGTTGGCGACGCTGTTGGGACCCTAGGATTCGCGGACGAGTTAGTAGCGTTGGCAGCTTGCCCAGCCTGGGGGATGTTATCAGATCGAATTGGGGTCAGAAATGTAAGCCGCCCAAACTCGGGATGCCTCAGCCGATTTTGATGGGTACTATATCATAGGTTTGTGCTTTAGGATATGCCATCGTCGGTATAGCGCTCATCTTGGCCATGCAAGCCACAAACGTCTATCCACAGTTGCTCCTCACGAGGCTATTCTTCAGTCTCGGGGGTGCTGCTACGTCTACTATGGTCACCGCGATTCTTCCCTCCATGACTGCCAAAGCACTCTCACCTCCAGCGAGCGGAATGAATTCTGGACTTGGCCATGCTGTCTCTCCTTCCGTTGCTTCCGAGCTTACAATTACTCCTGCTCGATTTCGATCCCGTTCTCCACGAGCTCCGGGTATGCAGAGTGTAGGATCTCTCTCTGCGTCCTCACCCGCTCGTTTGGCCGGGTATGTGGGCATGTTTACGGGCTGTGGAGCGCTTTTAGCATTGGGAATCTTCCTCCCATTACCTGCAAGATTTCAGAAGGCCGGCATTTCTCCTGGGCAGGCGATAGCTGACAGCTACTATGTGGTCGGAGTGATAGCGTTGGTGGTTTCCATATTCTGCTACCTTGGACTGCGGCATCTCAAAGGTGAAGAAGGCAAAGGCTGGAATGCGATATATCGGAAGAAAGCAACCCTTGATGATTCACCCCACGATGGCACACTTGATTTACCGTACTGGAGGCTACTCATGGACTCCCTCCTACTCGGCTTTCGAGATAGTCAAGTCGGACTAGCTTACCTTGGCGGCTTCGTGGCAAGAGCATCATCCGTTGGAATCTCCCTCTTCATCCCACTCTATGTCAACCATTACTTCTTATTATCAGGGCTTTGCAAAGAGGACCCCGCCGACGGTCCAGCAGACATGAAGCACCAATGTCGAAGAGCGTACGTTCTTGCTGCCGAGTTGACGGGAGTTTCGCAGCTCATAGCATTGCTGTGTGCTCCTGCGTTCGGATACTTGTCTGACCGATACCGGGGCTTCAATCTTCCTCTTCTGGTTGGAGCTCTAATGGGTGTTGTGGGATACATAGCTTTTGCGCTTCTAGAAAGCCCAGAACCCAGTGGACCGCATGGCAGTCCTGCGGTCTTCATTACTGTCGCCCTTCTGGGTATAAGCCAGATTGGTGCCATTGTTTGCAGCCTCGGTCTCCTTGGTCACGGTGTCCTTGGCGATGGAGATACTGAAGAATCAAAGCCACGGCAAAGCCGTCAGCAACGATCAGTTGAGGATGGATGGGAGGGCGATGCTTCGCAAAACGGAACACCACGCTTAGCGCAGAACAGGGCGCCATCTCGGAGGGATCATCAAGCTCTCAATCGGGGCGGATCAGACGAGACTAGCGCCCTTCTTGGACCTGAGCCAAATCAGAAAAAGGGTTCCTTAGCACACATGAAAGGGTCCATGGCAGGTGTCTACTCTTTGGCCGGCGGTGCCGGTATCTTACTTCTGACGAAGCTGGGCGGCTCCTTGTTCGACAAGCTCTCTCCTGGGGCACCCTTCTACATGCTTGCTACCTTCAACGGCCTACTGTTATTTGTCGGAATCGGGTGTGGCGTCGTCGCAAAAATGAAGAAGCGGCAAGATAATGAATAGCATGTTTACTAGAGGGTCCAAACAATCTCATTAGGTGGTGAGGCCTTGCCAACAATTCTACAAGGACGAAAGCCTCCGAAACACCATCATCCTCGACCATCATGAGCGACCTCATCCCATAACCGGAACCCTCCGCCTCAGCGCAACGATCTCATCGGATCGTCCTTGGGCGCGATAAATCTGCAGAAGTTGGCCCGCAACGTCCAGCGTGCGTGGATCATCCAGCGGGAGCACGCCACGCCCGTCAACGAGGTTGAGCAACGTGACGCAATTCGCTTCCGCCTTTCCGAGGCGCCCCAGTTGGACCAGGACGCGAACGTATCCGGCCATGGCATGGAACCAATCGGGATGGTCGGACGGGATCGCGGCCGTCAAAGCGCAGAGAAGCGATTCGGCTTCGGTCCACCTCTCGGACAGGGAGTATGCTCGTGCGAGATTCGACCGGGTCATGAACATGCCGACGTGTTCTTCGCCCAGCGTACGCGCGACGACGGGAACGATGTCCTCGAGCATCGTGGCCGCTTCCGCTGCGCGGCCGCGGCCGCAGAGGACCTTGGAGAGGTCGTTGACGGACCACAGGGTGTAGGCGTGCTCCTCGCCCAAGGTCCTTTTCCGCGAGTGTAGAACGTTGGCGACGAGGTGTTCGGCCACGGCCATGCGCTTTCGTGCACAGTGGCTCATGCCGAGCTCGTTGCGCGCCATGAGCGTGTCGGGGTGGTCCGGTCCGAAGAAGCGTTTCCGTTTCTGGACGACGGACACGAGCATCCCGTGGCTTTTCTCTTCGTGGCCGAGATGGAGATACGTCCGAGCGAGGTTGAACATGGCGCTCAGGGTCATCGGGTCGTCTGGACCGAGACGTCTTTTGAGACCTTTCACGGCGCGTTCTCCGGCTTTTCGGGACAGGTCTCTTCTCCCGGCAAGCCAGAGGGTGAGCGTGAGATCGTCGAGCGCGACGCAATAAGAGACGTGATGCGGTAGCCATGGAGGCCAGACGGCCCAATCCACCAACGACGGTCGTGACCACCATCTTGACTTCAGCACTTTGCTCTGAAGCTCGATGGCTGATTTCACATCGGCCAAGTTCCAATATGTGTATCCAAGACTTCTCTGAGCCCGAATTGTGTCCTCGTGCCACCTGCCGAGCTTCTTCGTCCTGAAAGAGACGACCTTGCGTTGCAGCGTCCGCGCTTGCTTCCAAAGGCCGTTCTCCGCGTAAACCGATGCGAATCTGTGCAGCTCATCTGCCCGTTCAACGGTCTCTGCGAACGACGGAGATTGCGAGCCTAAAGCGCGCAAACAGGAATCTATGTGAGGGATGAGCAGTCTGCGGAACGCTCGTCCGGAAGGCTCGAGCTCTGGTGAGATACAACGCGCGAGCACGGCGGCCGTGCAGCTCAGCCAACGTTTCTGCTCAGGCTTTGAGAGTCTGTCTCTGGTCCATGCATGGACAACTGGATGCAATGAGCAGACTTGCTTGTCGGGGTCGTGCTCGATGATGGAATAGTCGCATAAGACACGTATTGCTCTTCGGAGCCGGGCTTGAGCATCCTCGTTCCATACCGGCCTCTCCCGAAGAATGCCAGGATATTCTACAGACTTCTCATTGGGCCCTTTGAGGTCGTTCCAAGACCTCTGAAAGATACTCTCCGAGATAGACTCGAAGTGCATAAATGCGAAAATGTGCATCAGATCAACGGCATCCTTGTGTTCAACAGATTGGCGGGTCACTATCCTTCGAAAAGGTATCTCCCAGGTGGTGATGATATTGGCATCGTCTGCGCTTTTGACATGTGGAAGACTTATCATTCCTTTGCGATGGCCTAGATAATAGTGTAGATACCTCTCCAGGGTGTAAATGTTTCGTCGAATGGTCGCTCCAGCGTGCGCAAGTGCAAGAGCCAAATACCCAAGCTCAACTGCAATACCCTGCGCTAATTTTCGACTGTTGGGATCCGGATGCTCCGGCCTGTTCGGTGGGTATGCAGATTTGAGAAGAAGTGTTATAGCTTCCTCTGGATCCATTTCACGAAAGCGAAAGTCGCCCGCTGTAGCATGAACGACGGCGCCTGGATTTCGGGTGGTGACCAGAATGTGGCCCTTCCCTCCGGCGGGAAAATAGTTGGACACGTCCATATCCGGATCATCGGCATTGTCGATGACAAGAAGCCAAGGTTTTGAACAGTTGGACAACCAATGCTTTCCAGCGGCAAATGTCGCTCCCTTGCCGGCCTGTTGTCCGAGATATGCGAAACTGGATTCAGCATTCTCTTCAGTGCTGGCGTCGATCCAAAATATCCCCCAATAACTTAGCGTTGGCTGTCAGCGCTGAATGGAGTGAGGCTCGCCATGGATCTCAACGCTGCGTACCTCGACCTGTTATCCTCCACATACTTCAGGCAGAACTGAGTCTTGCCTGACCCGCCCAGGCCGTAGATAACGAAGACCTTATATTTCTGTCGGACGGGTTGTCTCTGAACTGGGCCGAACTTGTTTTTTAGGACCTCTGCATGCATCTTCCTCCCTGTAAAGTAGTTGCTTGAACAGCGAGGAACAATATACCACTCGTTGATGTCTATCGACGTACCACTGTCTGGCAGTACGTGCAGAGGCTGATGCTGCAGTAGAGTCTCCATTTCTCTCTGGCGTTCCTCCGCAAGTGCCTTCAGATCGTATTCCCATCTTGAGCGAATGAGTGGAGGGGCGTCTTTGATGTATCGCATGAGTGCTTCAAGAACGACCCGGTATCCAGGGTCTTCCGGACGTCTAAATTTGACCATACCGGAATGAGTTGCTGAGATCCCGCATCGGTCAACATTGTCCCACCCGGGCGCAGCCGATTCTTTATCAACGATATAAGCCCGGGCGTTTCCAGCGCGAGTGGCCAGTTCCTCCCAGAAGCAGTAGATGGAGAACTGTTTCATCAGCGGAGCGAATTGGTCCGTGACTTCCTGCAGCATCTCCGACCCCTTGAGAAGGCTGATCATGAATTGACTTGGACCCTCGCCGTCGCCTTTCCGCGGGAGCAAGAGGGAGTCTTTGTCGATACCATTGTGCGGGGTCCCCATGAACAGAATGGCATATGTCGAGATGTAAATCGAGCGTCGATGTTCGACATTTCGTGCCCGACTTGTGCTGGAAAAGACTAAAGCTCGTTTGACCAAGATCCCGCCGAGTCCATGGCAGATGAAGATGATCGGACGGTCGATAGCGTTTGCCAGGTAACGGTCCGCGCAGAGCTCTGCTATAAGAGTGGTCGCGTGCGGCAGGATGCGATCGGCAGTGCCTTCACCAGGAGATGCTAGGGTCTCAGCTTTGTAGCCGTAAGCCTGAACTCGCGCTTTGAGTAGCCGGTGAGGAAATAGAGTTTGAAGCCAAAGAACACCCGTCTCCGAATCCGTCCATGTTTCGAGGGTGCTTTCGTAGAGACCGTGAATAGCGATAATACTGCGCGAAATCAGTCACTATAACTCTTTGCTAAGACACCGTGGGTATGAACTCCTTCACACATACTCAACTACGGGCGCATCTGAGAGCTCTTCTGCAGAACTCTGTCCACTAAGAGGAATAATGCTCATAATAATCGCATTGCAACCAGAAGCGGCAGTGATATCTGATCAAATGGAGCGGCTGTTCACTACATAGTCAAAAATGGAGTGCAGCACGGTCAAAAGCAAGGACGAGACTGAGCATGGAACCTGGACACACTTGTGAAATCGTTTCAGATTGAGACAGTGTGGGAGACAGGCAAACCCTGAGGGGAGCCATCTGGAGGGGGACTGCAGCGACAGCGATTGTCTCATGCCTCGGCGGTATGATCATAGTCCAGCAATGACACCTTCCTATCATGCGACCAATGTTAGACAGAGTCAGTCAGTTAAAAGAAGTCCAGGGCACTGTGTGGAGTCCATCTGGCGGCTGTGCCTAGAAGATGGAGACGGGGATATGGCAGGCACGCCAATTGGCTGCTGTGGCGCCAACAGCGGACACTAAGAAATAAGAACCGGTTGACAGCAGCAGAACAAGGGTTCTGTAACGCTGCTTTCGCAGCCACAAGGCGCTAACAGCCGTACCCCAGCCTTGAATGTATGGGGTTCATGGCTAACATTAGATGGCTCACTGGGCATTAGGTACTGTACCTTCGTAGGGAAATAAGAAAAGCCGCGTGTAGGAAGCTCGAGAAACACACTTCTCGCGCTTCAGAGGGTTCTCAGGAGAATGCGGCAGGTCTACCTTCCAATTGCTCTACTGAGCTATGCAGTTCTGTTCTCTGTCTACAAATTGATAGTCAGGCATCGACAACGCCAGGTAAGGTCGCCAATCGCCAAAGGGCCTGATACCTACTGACAGAATCAAAAGGTGAATAGGGCGATTGCAGAGCGCTATGGATGTCTTCCGCCTCCAAGACTTCAGAATAAAAGACCGTTAGGGCTCGACCGCTTGGAGCAGATCTTCCGAGCGAATATAGAATCACGATTGATGGAATTATTTCTGTTCCACTTCCGCCAAACGGGGTATACGTTGGAGCAAGTGTTTCTCCGAGCACAAGCGTTTGGCACCGTGGATCCAGTCAACCTTGAGGCTATCCTGTCGACCAACTTCGGAGGTTCGTGGACATGCTTTGGAGCCTCCCGTGTCATATCCACGGTGCATTATCCTCGAACAGAGTACTGATACTAGGTAGACTGGGGCATGGGAGCGCGTCGGGCAATCACGTTTCCTATGTTTGGTGATGGTATATTTACTCAGGAAGGCGCGCCTTGGAAGCATTCGCGGGAGCTGCTGAGGCCACAGTTCGTACATAAGCAGTACGAGGACCTCGAGGTGTTTCGGGAACCTGTTCAAGATCTCATCGACATTCTTTCGACGACTGATGGAGTCGTCGACCTGCAACCTCTTTTCTTCCGCTTGACTCTCGATGTAACAACAGCATTCCTTTTCGGAGAGTCGGTCCAGAGCCTCAAAGCTCCGGACTCGACCGGCGAACAGACATTCGCGGAGGCTTTCAACACCGCACAGAGTTATGTTGCGAAGAGATTTCGCCTTCTAGATCTCTACTGGCTCATAGGGGGGCAGAAGTTCCGAAACGCATGTGTTGCTGTACGTCGTTTCGCGGATCAGATTATAGACCGCAGTCTTTCGCGAGATGCTGAGGGACAGGAGAAAGGGAACAAATACGTGTTCCTGACTACCCTGGCCAAAAACACCCCTGATCGGGACGCGCTGAGGGGTCAGATCATCAACATTCTGGCCGCGGGACGAGACACTACCGCTTGCCTTCTCTCATGGGCCTTGTGAGTGCATCCTCCATGGAAAAATCGAACGTTCGTCATTAAACTTCATGCCAGCTTCCTGCTTGTCCGACATCCACAGGTCCTAAGCAACGTGAGGGCCGAGATAGCTTCTTCATGTCATGGCAGCGCAGACTTGAGCCGAACCGACCTTCGGAATATGAGGCATCTCCAGAATGTTCTCAAAGAAAGTAAGCTTTTTGCTCTTGAGATGCAAAGCGCTGCTAAATCATATAGCTCTTCGCCTTTATCCTTCCGTCCCTGTAAATACGCGCACGGCTCTAAGGACAACCGTGTTGCCAATGGGCGGTGGTCCAGACAGAAAGTCCCCCGTCCTCATTCCAAAGGGTACCCCAGTGGCATACAGTGTTTACACACTGCACCGGAGGCCGGACCTCTACGGAATGGATGCGGAGCTGTTCCGCCCGGAGAGATGGGATGAATATATGCCTTTGAATCATACTTCTGTCGACGCAAAATGGGGTTATCTACCGTTCAACGGCGGACCCAGGATCTGTCTCGGAAGTAAGTTTACTTGGACTCGATCAAGCTGGGAGTATTACTCAATACTTACTCGACGTCTTTCACAGTGGACCTGGCACTCACGGAAGCCGCCTACACAATTGTGCAAATTCTCCAGAAGTTCCCAACGATCAAGCTGCCGGAAGGGGAAGTTGTGGAATTGATGGGAGTAGAAAAGCAAAAAATGACTCTCGTTATGTCCATTACCGAAGGCTGTAAGGTTAAGCTATCATAGTGGGTAATAGAGCTGTAACGTGGAGCTGTCAATGGTTCTGAACATGGACCATATAGAAATGCGCTACCCTACTGCCCCGTATCTGAACCAATGTTACTGGAATTCTTCCAAGTGCAACGGTCAATCACTGCATCAATTCCGCCGCTTCAATCACCCGTTTCGATTTCAGCATCTCCCTTGCATTCACCCATCGTTGTGGAATAGTATCCGATGCTCCGTTCGAGTAACGCACTAACGCAGCAACAACCAGTCTGTACCCCGGCGAACTTCTACTCTCAAACTTGCACATATGCCGGTGATCATAGGGAAGACCGGCTCGCTCAGTATCATCCAGAATTGGAGCGGCCGAACTCTCTTCCACCACCTATCCAACGTGTCAGAATCCGCGCGCAAACAGCACCCGGCGCGCATGACGTACGTAATCCAGGCTGACTCCAAAGTCCGTCTTCTCCTGCTCCCAGAAGAAGTGAATGCGAAAGTTCTTCATCAACGGCACAAACATGTCCGTGATGTTCTGCAGTGTTTCAGAGCCTTCCTGCAGCGCCTCGAGCAACTGCCCGTTGGTGTCCCAGACCTTCGAAGGCACTAGAGCGTCGATCATCCGCCGGGCTGTAGAGGCGAGACTCGCTTTGCTGCTTCCGTTGTGCGGGGTGCCCAGGAAGAGCACGGCGTAGGTGGATACGAAGATTGAGTGCAGGTGCTGCACTAGTTTACTCGTTCGGCTGGCCGAATATGCCAAGGCCTGTGCTTTGATCGGCAACCTTATCTGCAGACTGGAGTATTGACAGACGTACTCTCTTGACCACGATGCCCCCAAGCGAATGGCAGACGAATATAATAGGGCGTTCAGTCGCGTCCTCAAGCTGTCCGAGAAAATTTCAGCATTTCCGCGACCATGGTTGCGGAACATGGGCCTCACCTCACGGTCTGCGACCAATTCCGCGACCAAGGTGTGAGCGTGCTGAAGGATGCGCTCTGACGACGTCTTGCCGAAAAGCGCCGTGACGGTCGCGTTGTAATTGAACGTCAGGACTCTCGCACGCTTCAAGTTCGCAGGAAGCAAATCCTCATCGCCCAACCAGAATTTCTCGCTCGTCTCGCTGGTCCATGTCCGGATTGCATGGCCGTTGAGGCCGTGGACGGCAACGACACTAAAATACGTCGACAAGAGCTCCGATCATGCATCTGTTGGAGCTTACTCCACCACCGGGTCCTCACCTCTATACACTTCGGTGAGAGCTGCGAAGTCTGTCATGTTGGGCTCTTCGCTGACGGTTCAGCGCCGAGTGACTTGGATGCAGGTCACGATCGATATTCAGCGCAACTGAAGTCCATGCGGAGAGGATGTATCGACGTGCGGTCACGGGGCGCAGGTGCAACGTCAAGAGTTGAAATGTTTGCGGCGCAATAGACTTGCGACGAGCAGGGATGCCAGCGCTTAATCAAGGGAAGTGGAAGAGGCTGACAGAAGAAACTTGCACAAACACCAATCTCGAGAATTGGCCACATTGGAACGAATATCGAATGTCAAAATTCACAAGATCAGTACTAGTATATAAGGATATATGAAAAGCCGACAATTGTGTTAATCGGCGCGGATGAGGACACAGGAGATACTCAATTTTGGACGAGGGTCGAACTGAGAACGCGAGGGGTGACTTCCCAGCAGTTGAGAAGAGGCGAAACGGACTGACCGTGAAGGACTGATATCGTCTCAAAGATGATTGTAAGCCTGCACCTTGTACGTGTACCTACATCGGTGTCTACATCGCAGAGCTGGCTAAGATACCTTACTCTAAGATGCGAGTTTTGGTGACCAGTACTCTACCTTACAGAGTTCTTTCCCCTCCCAATAAAAATCCACACCTTAGGTAAGGTAAGTGTTGAGTAACTATGAGTACTCCAGAAAGGATTCAGTGATTAAAGTAGCTTAGCTTGTGTAGATACATGTCCAAACATGGTAACCAAATGACATCAGCGATTACCACATCCAGCTCGAGTCGGTCAAGTCCGGTAAAGCTCGTCTCCGCGCCATCTTCCCCGCTTGAACAGATCCGGTAACGCTCGTGGCAATCGACCCACGCGCGTGGAACTAACTCGATCTTACCGAAAGATGCAAGACCCAAAGGCTAACTTTAATGAGCTCCAAGACGCACTCTCGGAGAAAGCCACAGCTCTCATTATGCTTTGGTGGAGAGCTGGGACGAAAGTGCTACAGTATGTAGCTTAAAGTCGTGGTAACTTTGATCTTAAAGGATGTACTACTGTTGTACGAAGTAGTGTAGACCGATGGATATATGCCCCCTCCGCCCGAAATTGGCACACGTCGAGAGCTCCTATACGTACGTACTCTATAAGGTATCATGAGACGCTCGTGTAACCGGCAGCCATAGTAATCGATATTGGATGTCTTACATCGATCCAAGATGCCCGCAAGTCGAAGTTCGTCTCGCAGTGGCCGTGTCCCGTGCTCCGTCCCCATCTCATCGGACGACTATCTCCAGAAGACCGTCACCCTCGGCTCGCGCTCCGTCTCACGACAACCGAGTATCGATGGGCTCTCTGTGAAGGGGAGGGTAGGCCGTCAAGCGGCGGGTGTGCGGCGGTGGGAAGGGGATCGAGGGACACCAACTGAGTGGGATGGATTGAAACGCGTAAGTTGCTCAGACCTTTCTTCAGCACGTCGTGTTACTCTTTACAGGACCCCAAGTTCTCCCACAGATAGATCTCCGAATTAATTGATGACAGGACCCCGAACTCTGGTTCCCAGCCGGCGAATGTCCCGTCCACCTCTACGGCCGCGGGCGCTCCCGCCGAGGTCCATCGTTCCGCCTCCCGCTCGACTATCTCGTCTCCAGCGAGCTAATCATGAGCTACATCTCGCAGCTGGCCATCGACACGTGGGCCTCGCCGGCGTCGAGCAGCGGCTCGGAAGACGATCTTTTGTTCGCGTCGCCGGTGGGCACGGACAAATTTGGCTTGTACATCCCGGCCCCGACGAGTTTGAATCCGGTGGATGCCTTCCGCTACCATCTGACGACTCGCAATTTGTTCGCGTGCCTGTTCGGGAAACCGATCGTGGGGTTCCATCTCGGTCAGGCGCTGCTGGACCTGCTGGAGCGGATGAACGGGCTGAGTCCGTCGGTGAATGACAACTTGCGCGTGCTTCTGGCGTATATGGACCATGTCGGATATCTGGACTTTAGGGAGTGTCCCGATCATGCGTTGGCCGCTTTGATCTTTGCGGAGCGCTTTGAGTTGGAGGGATTGTGGATTGACGCTTTCGTTCATTGCGCTGGTATGAATGATAGGTTGACCGAATCTGTCGAATTTGAGGTGAGCCTTTCTCGAGCGTTTCGCCTGTCACTCCTGACCAGTCATCGAGCAGAGTGTTAGCCACGCCACGAGAGTATTGGTGATGCGTACGCGGCTTGACATGGAGATCCGACTCGAGCACGCCGAACGGTCAATGAGCAACTTCCTCGAAGACGATTTCTTGACCATTCCCCATGGCCTGAAGAACGATGTCCGGGTACACCTTGACCGGTTCCGCTCCTTCCTACATTCGTACTATGTCGGAAAGTATGGATATTGGCCACCGGTACAAGTTGGATCGAGCAACGCGGCTTACTCCAAGTCCACCTTGCGGTCCATGTATTTCGAGTTCCGGAACTTATACGAGTATCTTCTGGATCCGGAATCATCGCCAGCCAGCAAAGACCAAGAACGTGAGGACGTCGGCGTGTCTGTGCTGCAAAACATCACCGCATTCGACAGACAACACAGCTATATCCCGTTGCCTCATCCATTGCCACTCCTCCCGCAGTCCGTCACGTTCTCGACCCGGGAGCAATCCACCACCACTTTGACGCTCTCCAAGCTCAGAGCGTCGTTTGGCTGCAAAAAGTCCAAGACAGATAAACGGCTTGCTATGATGACGGCCCTAGCAGCGGCAACGAATCATGACATTCTGACGGAAATGAGATGCCCGCTCGTGCAGGAGTACATGCGATTCGAAGACGCCTGCGCCTGGGATCAGGACGGGAAGATTGCCGCGACAGACGGCCGCAAGGTCCGCTGGATCCTGATCTACGCCATCCTGCAAATCCTCATCTCCGTCAACCAAGCGCCCAAAGAGGTCCGAGATACGGACGGCGTCTCGTATCCGCTTTGCGTCAAGATGCCCGCCTCGTTCCCGTGGGAGACGACCGAAAAAGTGCAGCCGCGGAGCGAGAGACGGATCGATGTCCCAACGGACAAGACACCCGATCAGGACGTCGATTCCTTACAACCCAGCAGCATGTTTTCTGCGAAGAAGTCCCGGGAAAGCGCTCCACCTGTAGTACGAAAGCCAAGTGCCAAGGACCTCACATCGGTCACGAGTGTGCAGCCGCTGAGGTTGAAGTGCAGCGGCGTCTTACGGCAGGGAGACGTCGAAAGGCCGGATCCGGCGGACGTGGACTCCGACTCGAATTCTTCAAGGCTCTCTCCCGGATCGGGATGGAGTGGTGGCAGCGCGCCGTCGAGTGACGATGGCCTGCTGCCCAGTGTCGAGAATCTGAGCATCGACGACGGTGCGTTCCGGCTCGCGGACAAAAACAACGTGAGGAGACTGGAGGCGGAAGGGAGGGGAGCTGTCGACAGGTGTGGAGTGTCCTGAATTGATGGCCCTTCGGGGGGGGGGGGGGCGCTTCAGGAGGGTTGTGGAGAATTTCGGGGTTGAAAGCTTTCGGTCTTGGTTGACTGAAGCAGATATAAGTTACCGTTGACGGGGGCTGGATGTGGTTAGCGATGGCGTTTTGGTGTTGGTTTGGGGAATCTTTTTGAGTGATGAGTTTACTTTGGTTTGGCTGTTTTGTGGTATGGGCGTTACTGGTGTGTGTGTGTGTGTGTGTGTGTGTGTGTGTGTGTGTGTTGTTTCCTCTTTTTAAGCTGCCTTGTGGTGCGTTTGAGAGAGCTGGCTCGATGAAGACCACTAATTGCTGTACACTTCTGAAGCAGCTAGGGAAAATTTGCCTTTGGTGAGCGATCAATAGTAAGGGTCTTCACTCCCGCCAAAGGCCAGGCCAGGTGAGACGCCGTAGGATGGATGGGCTATCATCACACACAAAGGCAGGATTGGGAAAGGGGAGCATCGTTCACCCACCCTCAACATCACACATCGTATATATGTATGCTTGTTCGGAATCATACCCCTCATGTCCCGAAGCGCATTTCAGCTCCACTGAGCCGTTCCTATCTGATCTCGGAGTTCTAACTTTTCTCAACCCTGACGGTCTGCAATCGACCGAAGAGAGAAGATGTCTGCAGTGCCGTACGTACAGCTTTGAGAGAGGGAAAGTCCATGTGTAGAAACGCCGCCGCTATGCCCTTCATCCAGATCATGAACCCCTGCCGCCGCACACCTCCCGCCTCGCTGTCAGTCAGTTCAGAACCGCTGGCCGCCAAACCGCCCACCACCTCCGCCCTTCCCCAACCCCCCACCCATCCCCAACCCGCCAGCATGCCCCACAAACACGTCCCCAAACGCCGCCTGCTCCCTCGCCCGATCCCGCGGCGCCTTTACCTCAAGCCCAGCATCAACAACGCCAACCCGCAACAGCCTAAGATGCGCCGTCCGCTCATACTCCCTCGCCATCACCAGCGCCTGCCTATGCAGCGCCTCCCTCTGCTCCACCGTCTTCGCCACCAACACGCCCCGCTGCGTATCGATCCGCGCATCCAACGTCCCGCGCTCAATCATCTGCACGAGCTCGGCCGCGAGGGCGGTGACGTCGTCGCCGTTGGCGGCGCCAAACGCAGCGGCCATGGCGTCGAGCGCGACGCAGCTGAAGGGCAGGCAGTACTGGACGAAGCTCTTCGCGCGCACGGCGGCGGCGAGGAGGGGCCAGTGGCGGTGGAGGTGGAGGTCGAGGGCGTAGTCCGGGGCGTAAGCCCTGAGGACCGCGAGGCAGGGACCGTACTTGGACGCGACGAAAAGCGCGACGGCGCGGCGTAGGTGTGGCTCGAGTTCCAGAAAGGGGCGGAAGTCGGCGGAATCGAGGACGCGTTCCTGGAGTTCCTGGCGGTCCATGGAGGCGAGGGCGGCGAGGGCGGCGTAGACGGCAACGTCGTTGGCCGTCAGAATGGCGCTGTAGTCTTCGTCGGCGGCGTCGGCGAGGAGGCGGGGGTCGACGCTGAGGAAGCTTCGGGCGGCGTCGTGGTAGTCGCCGGCGGCCAGCTGGGCGAGGCCCATGGCGGCGGCGAGGCGGGGCTGGGCGCGCCTGGCGTCGTCGTCGCGCTGCGCGAGGTTGTGGATCTTGAGCACGTTGGACTGCACGGCCATCCAGTTGCCTTGCTCGATGGCGACGGCGATCAGCTTGAAGCTCATGGAGGCGATGTGCGCGGGCGTGGTGCAGTAGTCGCGCATGCGGCCGTAGGCTTTGGTGGCGGCGCCGAGGTCGCCGGTTTGGTGGTAGTGGGCGCCGAGGTCTTCGTTGCCCATCTGGTGGAGGTCAGGCGCGCGTTGCAGGGTGGCTGGAGAGTAAGGAACCTTACCCGGATGCTCTCCTTGATCAGGTTGTTCTTGTAGCCCTTCAGCTCTTGTTCCAGCCGGTCCGTTTCAGTCTTGACCTGCTTGATCGTCCGGTCTATCCAGGCAAGATCGGGGGTGGCGTCAGGGTCGTCTGGGACGAGCTGATGGAGTGAGTCCACGGCGGTTTCATACCGTCCGACATCTTTACCCTGCTTGGCTTCGGCGATGGCGGCTTTGAGAGCTTCGTGGTAGAGGTAGGACGATGATCTTCCGATGAGTAAGAGACGGTCGAAGCGAGTTCTCCCTGTCGCTACACGTCAAACCGAATTCCATGTGAGACCGCAGCGGGGCCTGTGGAAGAGAGCTGTCCTTACCCTTGTAGTTGGCTATATAGGCGTCCAAGTCGAACTTTGGGGGATCTGTTTACCTCTCAGAGTTTGCCAGAGTGACTGAATGCAGTGATTCACGCTCACCCGTCACCACCGGTACCCCAGCTGCGATAGCTTCTTTGAAGAAGATCGGGAGCTCTCGTTGATCGGCCATGGGTAGGGAGTGTGTGATCAAGAAATTGCTACCTACCTACCTTATTGGAATGACACAGTAATCAGCTCAAGTTAAGGGTAATGATAGCTAAAGCCTAAAGGTACCGTATGCCAGTAAGGCTACGGTAGGCCAAACGGCCATTTACGCCATCTCCCACTTCACTCCCAGAGTCGTCAAGCTCCTGGCCTCAAACGCAGTCTGGAACGTTGCATAGTCAAGACCCTGGATCAACAATCACACAAAGTGTTCCGCGACGTCAGTAGAGGGAAACAATACTATTCAGTTCGCGCGCGACTATCTGAGCGTAAGATCATTAACATTATGCATTCAGAAAGTGCTCAAGCCGCACTGCAGCTGACACGAACATCGCAAGGCCGTATGAGTACAAGACCATCTCCCATCCTTCATATCCCTCCCTCTTCATGGCCGCAAGATCATCGTCAAGATTCCTCCCACTGTAAACAAAAAACAGATCATAACCCATCGGACAAACCCAATACGCTCCGCGCTGAAAGCAGGATAAAAGTACACAAGTACACAAGTACACAGTAGTGGATTTTCAGCCGTCACGCCATCAACTGTTGAAGGTCAACTTCCTCCTCCTCGTCCTGCCGCCAGGGTCCCTTCTCCTCCTCGGTGGCTCCGTGCAAAGCTTGAGCCCGCTTGAGCGTCTCGACGTCGAGATCGGTGACGTAAGACTTGCCGTCGCCCAAGGTCATGCGGACTTCGAACTCGTTGTTGAGCATCATGTCGTCTTTCCAGAGGCGTCTCGGTCCGTCGTACACGCATAGAACGCGTTTCTTCATCTTCATCTTTTCCGCCGAGCAGCCCCAAGATAGTGGGTAGTGCATCCTCTTCTTGCGGCCTTTGCCGACGAGAGGGACGCCCCCTGTGGAGTGGGTGATACCACGTCCTCTCGCGCCGGACGTGGTGCGTGTGGGTTTGGTGATGGAGTTACCACCCCCGACGTGCGAAGCGACACCTCGGGGATGTGTTGATTGTCAACTGGTATTTCTCTTGTTGGACTTGATGGAACCCTTGCCGGAGCGGTGATGAGTGTCGGTGCTGCCGACGAAAGAAGCTTCGTGTTCGTGATCGTTGTCGTCCTCGTCTTCGTCCTGGTCATACTCTTCATCGACGGAAGTTGAGTTGTGAGTGCCAGAGTCAGGATTGCTGTGGAGCATGTGTCGGTCCAACGTCTCTTGAACGGCTGGGTCGTCGGCTACCTCTGCCAATCTTTTCGCGTTGATGGCCTCACTTGGCTCTTCCTGTCGCACAATCCGAAGGACGCAGTCATCGAGATGCTCGTAAAAGTCCTGAGCGTTGCTGAAGGTGTCGGAGCATGTTGAGCACTTCCCTGTGGCATCGGGAGGGTAGTTGGTGAGCTTCTTCGATGCGCCAGAGTTGGGCACCCTTTTGCGACTGTTAGGAGGTGCTTGCTCGACCCCGTGGACAGATGTCAGATGGCGCTTGAAGACATCGGCGCGGTTGAAGCTCTTCTCCGCCGCAGAGCCCGATCCGGGACAAAAGCCACAGACCATGGTACCTTTGTAATGGGTGAGAGTGTGTCGGTTTTTATCGTATTTGCGGGCGAAGCCCTTTTGGTGGTAGTCGCAGGTCATGATAGGACACTTCTCAGGACGCTCCAATTGGTGGGTCAGCATGTGCGCCTTCAGATCCTTGAAGACTCGTCCACAGTCAGCCTTGGGGCATCGCCCTTTTTCGGTGTTCTCGTCGTCCGCCTCGAAGCTGCTCGACCGATGGCTGCCCAAGGAGTATCGCGAGTGCTCGGATGAAATCGAAATTCTCCGAGAAGCCGAAGTGGGTGGGTATGGCTGGAACGGAGAGGGGTGATGGTAGGGCGATTGGCTACGGGCCTTGAGACTTGCAGACCCAGGTCGATGCTGGCTACGCACAGAGGAGTTTGACGGAGCTGGAGAAGGAGGTTGGAATAGTTGGGTTGGCGTGTGGAATGCATGCATCACGCCCGGATAGGGCGCAGTCGTTGTGTTGTGAATGACGGGAGTCTGAAACGGCTGGATCAGGGAAGGATCTGTGGTGAACGATTGTGTTAGCGCACGGTCGATAGTGCAAGCAATAGGATGATAGACATTGGAAGTAAGAGAAACGAGATCATAGGCAAGAAACAAATTGCAAAGCGTGGCATAGGAAAACCAACAAGATGATTCGAGCGGAGCGACGAAATTGCCGCTGCTCTGAGAAAAGAAAGGTGTCTGAAAATGCCCCACGGAAACTAGGGTCGGCGAAGCCGGCGGTGGTGTCGGTCTGCCGTAGGGAATGCGACCAGGCGAGGGCCGGGGGCTGGACTTGACCTTCTTCACTCCGGCATCCATGACCGATTGACTCCGCGATACAGCCCTTGGCGCGACGGCCGGCGAGCGCGTGCGTGATGGCGTGGCTGACGCCGGAGTCGAGGGTGACATGAACACCTCGGAAGTGCTGGGAGATGCCTTCCTCGCTCGGGCCCGTGGAAGGTTTGCCGGGATGAAGACAGGGTGTGCGGAGTCTGGCGATGAATCCACCCCTGGTGTGCCCACTTGACTGTTGACTTCTTGCAGGATCGTGTCGATAGTGGTGTCGGATCCAGAGACGGAAGTGTTGACAGCCAAAGAAGGAACGAAAGTATGACGGAAAGAGTCTGAAAGAGACGAAGACAAAGAAGCGAAGCCCACTGGACCCTGAGAGGAAGAAACCTTTGGTGACTTACCAACAAAGTCGCTTGGGAGTTTCTCCTGCGCAAATATGACTTCGTGCTCCAGACTGCGGGTGACGTAGTCGCCGGGGTAAAAGCTATCCTGCGAGAGGATGCTTGGACCGATCCCGAGACCATGACCAGTTTCTGCCCAATGATCCTGGCTGGCGACGACGTGGTGGGATCTCGAGTATGGCGAACCGACAGCGGATGAATTGGCGCTCTGGATGGAAGCTCCCGAAGTGGAAGACATTGTCGAGGGAGGATGATCGAAAGAATGGGTAGCGGATTGGGATGGAGACCTGGGCGGGGTGTGTCGATACGAGTTGTACTTGAAATTGTCTTGAGGAGCGTCGACGATGAATTGAGGTGCGTTGTAGAGGGTTGCAGGTGCGGAGGATAGCGCGGCGACCGGTGCACAGGAGTCATAAGTGGTCATGGCAAGGTCGATGAATTGGTCGTCCATGGTGTACTGGTGACCGTTGTAGAGGTCCTCGTGCCTTGTGTTTTGGTGCCCTTGCACATCAGGATAGGTTTCGTGACTCGGAAACAGAACGAAATCGTCGATGCTATCGTATAAAGTCATACTCGACGGTCTTGTTATGACACGACGAAAGTGACGGGCGACTTCGAGGAGAGGAAGGCTGAGTCCAACCTGCGAGAGTGTTAGCCATTGGTTTCGTGTTGGTTAAGCCTCAGCCAGATTAGACGGTCTCATGGGGATGCTGAGACGCTGAGACCAGAATATGGTGTCAATTACCTGTCACTTTGCTATTATAGTCACGCTCGTCGAGGGGGACATACAGCCGTGGCTGTAGAGCTGTCGGTATGCCAGGGCAATGGATGTAAATAGTTGATGTATGCAGGAAGCCGAAGATAGTTGTTGTAGTGAGTAGGGCCAGCAACGTTGTCGGGCAGTGTTGGAGGGATTGTTAGGAGGATAGAGGACTCGGGGGATTTTATTGTTGCTAATCTGCGATTGACAATAAATAGAGAGATACTGGAGGAGAATCGTATCTGATGGGAAGTGATCTGAGGGGGGCGAGGGCAGATGTTAATGTATCTCGACGGCCCCCAAAACCTCCGACAACACAGATGTAATCCACGAGAGAGAGAAAGAGACGCAGCCCGTACAGAGGCATTCCCTCCCGCTGCCTTGTCCCTGTCCCTGTAAGTTTCTGTACCTTGTGGGTGGGTTGCATGCAGATGGCCTTACAGTAGCATGGAACCAGGGTATCCGAATTGGGACAGCCATGGTTCCGGCGAGACCGATGATCGTTTCCTCATTGCGTATCGTGTCCGCTTTCTTAACTTACCATACCTGTACTGTATTATTGAAATAAACTCTGTGCGATGATTTGGGTCGTGCGACGAACGAAGTCAGGTACTCCGTACAGCGTTTGAATTTGTGTTTGTTCATTAGGTGCTGTACTGTACCTAAGGTATTTCAGTATTTGTACCTAACGTTAGGTGCGATGGAGCCTGTGGTCGACAACTGCTGACCGAAGATGCCCTTAACCTTAGGTATCTGCTGCAAGACTCGATGTGCAATTGCCTCTTCATCTCATTTCCTACCATTTCCTCTATTGGCCAGTAAGGCTTCAAAACGTCCTTTCTCATCTCGCTCTCTAGTCTCCTACCTATATCTGTCCTCAAGTACCAGGCTTCTGCTCCCCTCGCGCTCTCCGTACCGTGTGCGGCAATGGCGTACAAGGTCCGGTGTGCAGAACAGAATTTCTGATCAATGTCATCCAATAATCCACTCGGTAATACCTCTCAAGCTGCAGGATGGACCTTAGACTGTGCATGGGAGGAGGTGTGTAAGGTATCGTCGAAAAAGGTACGGCGGTGGTGTCTTTGATGAACAAACCTACCATACCTTGGTACCAGCCCAGGGACGTACCGTAAGTTGCTGTAAGGTATTTGTGACGATATACCGTACAGGGCTGAGCCCAATTTAGGCGGATCCCGCATCATATCGTCCCATCGGTGAGAATGTTCCAGGTTCGCTAGAGATAGGCCTGACGGTACATACGAGACGCTATTTTGGTCCAGGACCATCATGTCGGTGCGGTTGTTCGATTGTGATTCGTTCCTGGAGCGAGAAAGTGACAGGAAAGGAAATAGATCGTGGCTGGGTATGCATCATCATGGCTATTGGCTAAAATTGGCGGTATCACACCGTCCTATGTTAATTACACCGCTTCTTTCCTGTATGGGGGTATCTAAGCCTCCACTACCACATGTACCTTACGTTACCCTGACCAAACCTTAACCCCAGTATCAGTACCGCTGTATTTCACCGACTTCTCTGACATGGTGGGGTTATACCTACAGTATGAACCCTATTCCATTTCAACTTCACCAGTCACCACTGCTTTCGCTCTCGCCCGTTGCCGACTTTAATCTCGGTCTCGAGGGTGGGCACACACCGACTCCAATGATCATTATGATCATTGCTCTGCATACAATTACAATTACAATTACAATTACAATCACGACGTACTCGTACTATACCTCTGATCTCAAGAAACGGCCGAGCTTGCTTCTCTCAAATTAGTTGGAGATGACGACTCGACACGCTTCTATCCAATGAACCTCCGAATATGCCCTCTCGCCCCCACAACCTGCGATGCTCCTTACCTCTCTAGTATCTCTCTGACAGTTACTGTCTTACCGTCTCGTGCCGGAAGGTCCAATCCGATGATATGGCCCCCATCCAACATAAAGTATCTATCCTGATGAAACAGGTTGGGTCTGCGTATGCATGCGTTCGCTGCTCTGTCTGTCACATCCGAGTCTCGGTTGAAGTCATAGGTATTTCCCTTCCCTTCCCTGACTCCGGAGAGACCCACTTCCACGTGGCTGCCACGGGGAAGGTTGATTTACCAGGATGCTCTGTACCACGTACAGGGTATCCGATGAATCGACAGTCCGGGTTGCGCTGTCTGCCTTACCGGGCACGCAGATACCGATACTGTATGCACTCGTCACTGGCCAACTGAGGTATTTGTACCTATTCCCGTCGCGTGGCATTCGTACTCGTAACGGAGCAATGCGTTATCTCTGACCACCTCATGTAACCTTGCCTGCAGGAACAAGCCGTAGGAGGTGGTGCTGGACCATAGACCATTGGATCATCCATCATGGAGGACTCTGGTACAAGCAATTACCGTGTGCCTGTGAGAAAGGCGTAGCACAGCGCCCTTTCATCTTACGATCATGCCGGTTCGACTTACGATCAGGTGATTGAATTGAACGGTTCGATAGACAAAGCCGGCGGTCGCTCTCTTAGACCGAATTTCTCTCACCCACATCATAGGTAACCCTCTGTCAGCCCTATGGGAATCGTCGGAGTTCTACATCATTGTCGTCAGAGGCTTGTGGAATGACTGTTAGGGTGGAATGAACAACAACTAATACCAAAAATTGATGATAATGTATATCGCATGTCGCAATCCGTGAGGTATGGCAAGGGACGGAAAATCGGAGTGGCCGAGATAGTTCGCCGACTCCTTGATGCTGCGACCGCGGACGCAAAACTTACGAATAAATTACCAAACTACCCTCACCGGTTACTAGGTAAGGTATGATACTTCGTATTCGGTACGGCAAGGTCACAGTATACAAACACCAAATACAGGTGAAAACAGATTCGAGTCTGACAGTTTGATTGTAACCAGATGTCCGTGGGTTGAATGCTAAGATCTCTCCTCGTCATAAAGATGACGACGGGCTTCAACCGCGACTGAACGGTGTCCTGATGTCTGACGTCTCACGGTGACTCCGGCTCGGGAAGAGTCACCATCTCCACACCGCAATACTATCTCTTCTGTCGAAGCAACTCACGTCGCATAATCACGGCCGCTCTGAATTCGAGTCCTGCTTCTTTTGCTTGCTGCTGGTATGACAGTTGAGTACCGTATGTAGCATCAGCGGTCTTGAGTCAAATGTCCATACCCCACGAAGGCTCTTTCGAATCCGGCGCAGCTACTCGTACTGTTTTGTCTGTTCCGAAAGATTGAGCATACTACTACCGTAGGTAGGTGTCTTGAGCCTCTGCTTCGTTCAACGGTGCAGAAGAAGAGTCCTGTACCTACAAGTACACTACACCAAAGCTAGATTCTGACGTTAGTGAATGATGCACCCACGGATATTGGTCCTGCTTTGGGGCAGCAGCAGCAGCTTTGGCGCTTCCTCAGCTGTTTCTTCAGCAAGCCACCAACGAAGCTATCCGACTTGCCTGCCCTTCTTAGCGAGCCACGACATCCCACCCAGCGAACCATTCATGGGCTACCATAGCTTCATCTCGACAGTCGCGCCATTGTCAGGCCACACTGCAGCATCTTCTCGCTTCACACGGCCGAAGGCGGATTCCAGAGCATGCAGGGCGTTCAAGCCCTGTGAGGGGCTTGAAGTAACTACCGGACGTATCGTATCGTTCTGGTGGCCTTACCCCCCGCTGTACCGCGCTGGAAAGGCCCTCAACTTAACTTTACCGACTGGAATCTGTAGATTGACAGTTGCGGCAAGGGTCTTCGCCTATTGGAGGTGGCTAGGAGTTACCGAGCGGACGTGTCCACGTCCCATCCATCCATCCATCCTTGAAGAATGGCTCCACCTCCTTTGGGAGGTATCTTGAGAGTGGGGCTCAATTAGCTCGTCCCATGCCTACGGAGAAGGGGTGCGGTACGATCCGATCAATTGAGGGTCCAAGTCTAAGCCTGTGTAGGGCTTAGTGGGATCGGAAGCTCTAAGCGTTCCATTGCATCGGTGCAATGCCGGCCAGGCTGTTTGCCGTAAGGCCTCCAATGACTCTATCGTCCATGAAGACAGATTGCCAATATCTCCCACCTAGAACAGCGCAACTTCCTCCCGGCAAGAACGGGTTGGTAACGTCTGCACTGACGTACGGACCAGTGCATAGAAGCAGGACCTCCAACGAGGCCCCCTCTATGCCTATACCGCTCTTTGTACCTTGCTCGTTCAACATCCATTTCCGTCCCTTCATATCTTGGCGACTTCTGCTCTCCAGCCCCAACCGCCAGGTCCGCCATCCCCCAGCGCCCGCATGCCAGAAGCTTCACAAATCCGAATCACCACCTCTCTAACAGCTCGAACCTCATCAACCGTAGCCCCATTATTCAACGCGCCCTTCAAATGCCCCTTCAACTGCGGATTAACCTAACGCCCCAAAATCAGCCCTATAAACACCCCCTCAAAACCCTCTCAGCAACCCTCTCACATCCTGCGGTATCAGTCCAGCCAGCAGCACGAAACTCGTCTCGGCCGGCGTCAAGACGTTCGTATTGCTCAACACATAGCCATACATCAGCCGCGCCGCGATGCCCAGGTCCTCCGTGCCCGACCGGTCCATCTGGCCCATCACCCGCTTCGACACCTTGCCGTAGATGCGATCGAAGAACACCTGCCCGCGATGCAGGATCGCCGACGCCGCCATGTCATACACCTCGACCGGCCGCGCCGTCGGCGAGTACGCCAGCGGCTCGTCCAGCAGCGCCGGCGGCGTCGCGGTCTTGAGCGCTAGTAGCGCGTTGATGCACTGTCCACTAGTCAACCCCCCTCCCTCCCCCATGCATGTACTTTCCCCCGAAGCAGCGAGGGGAACGAAGTAGGAATAGAGGCATGCGCGCGGAGTTCATGCCTTGGGCAGTCCCCCGATCGGCGCCATCTTCACCAGCGCCTCGCGCATCTTCCGCGCCACCTCCAGCTGCTCCTCGTGTCTGGGGGGCTTGCTGTCCGCTCGGCCCACGCCCTTTTCCAGTGCGTACTGGAACACTTTCGGGATCTCGTCCGGCCGGTTGAGGACCGAGAGCGTGACGCCCGTGATGAAGTACCAGGTGTGGAGTGGGAGTTGCGGGTGGGCGCGGATCGAGGAGAGGAGGGCCGGCGTGGCGATGGCGGGGAGG
>JAABUU010001650.1_pt1 | contig 36126 bp, 39 predicted proteins | sample 5559301 | NCBI WGS metagenome assembly JAABUU01 (sample SAMN10711884, study PRJNA513360) | rock metagenome | isolation source: Antarctica rocks | place: Antarctica: Victoria Land, Richard Nunatak white
TCGTAGAAGATGGCCTCGACGGGGCAGACCGGCTCGCAGGCGCCGCAGTCCACGCACTCGTCGGGGTGGATGTAGAGCGACCGCTTGCCCTCGTAGATGCAGTCGACAGGGCACTCCTCGATACAGGCCTTGTCCTTCACGTCGACGCAGGGCTCAGCGATGACGTAGGTCACGTCGGGGTTCCTCTCGGTGTGCGGGCAGGGCTCTAGTCTCCCAGTCGTGGACACCGCAGGGCCAACCGGGGGGAGGTATGCCGTCGAGGTCGGGCCGGGCGACAGCGGGATGCGGATCAGCCTGCGCCGGCGGCTTGCCGAGGGCGGCCTGGGCGACGTGCTGGGCGAGCTGGTGTCCTGGTCGCAGGGCCAGGTCCAGCTGCGGCGCCGGGATGGCGTGCTCGTCACCGTCGCCGAGGGCGACGTCGTGGCGGCAAAGCGGATCGGACCTCCGCCCGAGCGCCGGCCGTCATGACGCGCGCGTCCCGCGAGCGCTTCGCCGCCGCCGTACGCGCCCGACCGGCCGAGCTCGCGCTGGCCTGCCTGCTGGTCGGCGCCGAGGTCGAGCCGGACCTCGAGGTCGACGACGCGCTCGAGGTGCTCGACACGCTCGCGGCGGCCGTGCGGCCCCTGGCAGCCGGGTCGGTCCAGCACGCGGCCGAGGCACTGCGCGTCGTGCTCGGCGAGCAGGCCGGGTTCGCCGGCTCCGCCGGGGACTACGAGGACCTGCGCGCCTCGCTCCTGCACGAGGTGCTGCGCCGCGGCCGGGGGCTGCCGATCCTGCTGGCCGTCGTCTGGGTCGAGGTCGCCCAGCGGGCCGGCGTCCCCGCGTACGCGCTCGGGCTCCCCGGACACGTCCTGGTCGGCATCGGCGAGCCGGACGGTGAGCACGTCGTCGTCGACCCGTTCTCCGGCGGCGTGCTTGCTGGCGCGCCGGAACCCTTTCCCGCGCTGGCCGTCCCGGACCTGCTGCTGCGGCTGCTCACCAACGTGCGCGCCCTCACCACCCGCCAGCCCCGCAGCCTGGGCGCTGCGCACACCCGCCTGTGGGCGACCGAGCTGTCGCTGCTCCTACCGCACCACCCGGCCGGTCTGCGCCGTGAACGCGGTGAGCTGCTGGTCCGCCTCGGCGACATGCTCGGCGGCGCAGCCGAGCTGGAGGCGTACGCCGACCTCCTGGACGCCGCCGATCCGGACCAGGCGCAGGACCTGCGCCGGCACGCGCGCCTCGCCCGCGCCCGCCTGAACTGACAACCTTGGCGCCCGTACTGTCAAGCAAGGGCTGCGCCTGCTCGACCCCCTCCGCCGTCGCCTCCTCAGAAGATCTTCAACGATGCCGGGGCCTGGGTCAGGTGAAGCTGCGGTACTGGCCCTCGACATACAGCAGCGGCGCGCCCTCGGGGTGGGGCAGGCCCAGGCCGAGGACTTCGCCGAGTACGACGGTGTGGTCGCCGGCATTGAGCGTCGAGACCGTACGGCACTCGAGGGCGGCGATGGCGCCGTCCAGGACGGCTGCACCGGTGACCGCGCCCGGGCGGAACGGGTGCTCGTCGAACTGCCCGTCGAGCGGCCGGCCGCGTACCGCGAAGTGACGGGAAGCCTCGGTCTGGACGGTGGACAGCACCGAGACGGCCCAGGTTCCGGTAGCAAGCACGGCGTCGTGGAAGCGGGCGATCTTCTCGGGGCAGAACAGCACGAGCAGCGGTTGCAGGGAGACGGAGGTGAACGAGTTGCACGTCATCGCGTGGTGCTCGCCGTCGAGCAGGGTGGTCACGACGGTGACCCCGGTGGCGAACCGTCCCACGACCCGGCGGTACTCGAGAGGGTCGATCACCTCGGCAGACTAGCCAGCGACCGCCGCGGCGCCCACCTCAACGCCCACTGGTCGCGCGAGGTGCCGCCAGGCCGGCGATCGAGGCCAGGAACCCGATCCCGAGAAACGCATAGCCGACCGCCGAGCCCGGGATGACCAAGTCGCCGTGCGAGGTCGACGAGCCGAACCGCAGGGCCAGCAACAGCGACACCAACGCCGGCACGAGGCCGCCGAACCGGCTCGCGAGCACCCGGCAGCCGGCGTACGCCAGGGGTGCGTTCGCGAGCGCGAACACCAGGCTGAGCGGAGTGATCACCCCGCCGAGCCGCAGGGGCACCAGGAACGCACCCCACACCGTGCACAGCACCGACAGGACGAGCACCAGCGCGTACGACAATGCGGTGACCGGGACAGAGGCTCGGGTCACGCCGGGAAGCCTTGCACGGTCACGGGGCGGGTAGCGCGCCGTCCCGGCTGAGCAGCGGCTCGCGCAGGTCGATCACGGCAGGGCGGCCGGCGGCCTCGAGGACGTCAGTGATCTCGTGCCCGATGAGCTCGTCGCGGTCGAGCAGCGCGTCGCGCAAGGCCTCGACGAGGTGACGGTGCCCCTCGAGCAGGACCGTGGCCGTCGCCTTGTGCCGGCGCAGCAGCGCCTCGACGGCGTCGCGACCCCGGTCGTCGGCGAGCACCCGGCCGACGATGTTGGTGTCGTTGAACGAGCTGTTCTGCACGGCCAGGTAGGACACCAAGCTGTCGTCCATCCCGTGTGCGCCGACCATCTCGGCCGCGCAGTTCGTGGCGTAGAGCAGGTCGCCACCGGGGCCGGTCGAGACATCGCCGAAGAACAGCTCCTCGGCGCACTGGCCCCCGAAGGCGATCTGCACGAGCGCCTCCATCTCGGTGCGCGAACGGGTGTACACGTCGTCCCGGTCGCCGTGCGCGAGCAGGCCCAGCGAGCCCTTGCGCTTGATGATGGTGAGCACCTCCAGCCGGCGCTGCGGCGCGGTCAGGAAGGCAAGCGTGGCGTGGCCGGCCTCGTGCGTGGCGATGAGGCGGCGCTCATGGTCGGTGTAGTCCACCGGCTGGCCGGTGCCGACCTCCTCGGTGAGGCGGGCGTGCTCGACGTCGGACCAGGTCATGACCTGCTCCCCGCGCCGTACCGCGCTGACCAGGGCCTCATCGAGCAGGTGCTCGATCATCACCGGCGTGTAGCCGATGGTGATGGCCGCGAGGGCGTCCCGCCGCTCGGTGTCGTCGAGCTCGGGGGCATGCGACTTGCCGAGCAGGAAGTGGTCGATCAGCTCGCGCCGGCCGCCCTTCGCGGGTAGCTCGAACGACACCCGCCGGTCGAAGCGACCCGGTCGCAGCAGGGCCGGGTCCAGGGCGCTCGCCCGGTTGGTGGCGGCGATCAGCAGCACGTTCGGGGGGGTCGGCTTCGGGCGGGCGAGCTGCCGGTGGACCGGCAGCAGCAGGTTGGCCCGGTCCACGAACCAGCCGCGGAAGCGTTGCCCGCCGGTCAGGGCGTCGAAGGACTGCATCTGCACGAGCAGCTCGTTGATGAGTGCCGCGTTGTCACCGCCCGAGGTGAACCCGTTCACCACCGATCGCGCGCCGGCGTACGTCGCGGGCAGCACCGCCGTGCCGGAGCAGCCGGACGCGACCATGGACGCGGAACCGGCCGTGGCCGCACTGGCGACGCCGCCGCGAGCCATCGCGATGACGTCGATCTCCTCGATGAACCCGATCGCGCCGCCCTCCTTGAGGGCGGCCTTGCGCAGCGCCTTGAAGTAGCTGCGGATCTTCTTGGCGCTCTGGCCCTGCCAGACCGTCTGGAAAGCCGTGCCGCTGACGAACAGGAACGGCACCCCGGCCTCGGCGGCCATCGCCCGCGCCAGGTGCGTCTTGCCCGTGCCCGGCGCGCCCTCGAACAACAAGCCGCGCCGCGGCGTACCGCCCATCTGCTCGGAGAAGGTCTTGTGTGCCAGGAACAGGTTCAACGACCGGATCACGTCGTCCTTCACCGGGTCGATGCCGACGACGTCGTCGAGGCGGGTCGAGATCTGGTCGGCCCGGTAGACCACGTGCGGCGAGCGCCCGGTCATCAGCTGCTGGCCGACGAGCATGCCGATCATGAGCGCGAAGAAGGAGAACACCACGGCCAGGAACGGGTCGACGTGCGGCAGCGGCAGGAAGTCCTGCGTGCCGTCCCAGGTCGATGCGCGCCACGAGAGCACCGCGGCGACGCTCAACACGACGACGGTGAGCTTCACCCATCGGCGCGTACGCCGCTGCTCGCGGGTCCGGCCGACGTCGGCGTCGCGCATCCGCAGCAACCCGCCGCCCGCCGTACCGAGCAGGTCGCCGAACGTCTCGCTCGTAGCGGGGCAGGGCAGGTCGGGCACAGCAACTCCTGGGGTCGGGGCGGGGGTCGAGCCCTCCCGCTGTCCCCATCCTCCCGCTACCTCACTCAGCGTGACGGGCCGATGACGGCACAACCACCCGGTTGGCCTATTCAGACGGTCGCTCCGTCCCCACCCCCTCTCCGCCCCCTCCTCCCCCCCTCCCTGCCCCCTCTCCGCCCCCTCCCCGCTGATCAAGGCGAAAGGCCCATGAGCGTCGTGGGGATCATGGGCTCTTCGCGTTGATCAGCACGAGGAGCCAGGAACCAGGCACCAGGAACGCAGCACCAAAACCGGGAACAGCAGCTGGTCGTCGCGCCGGGCCCGCTCAGGTCGAGCCGGTCACCCCCGAGAACAGGTCGCTCTCCCTGCCCTGCGGACCGTCCGCCTCGCCTCGCTCGCCCCTGGCCAGGACGTAGTACTCCACCCCCATGGCCTGCTGCCCCACGTTGTCGGCCAGGGCGAAGAACGGGCCGTCGACCGCGATCTGGCTCTTGTGCGCGCGCATCGCGGCCAGCTTGGCTTCGAGCTGGTCGCGGGCGTCGATCTGCGTCGTCACCTGGTCGTCGGGATTGCCGAAGGGCAGCTCGTCCGCGGAGTCGGCGCCGAAGAAGTTGGTCTGACCCTGCTGCTTGAGATGGTCGATGCCGGCCTGCAGGACGCTTTTGGGGAACGCCGTGAAGTAGAGCTTCTCCGGCTGCCAGAGCTCGCCGAGCTCAGGCGCGTACGCCGAGTCCCCCGCGGCGTCAAAAGCCGCGACCGTGACCCGGTGCGCCTGGATGTGGTCCGGGTGGCCGTAGCCGCCGTTGTCGTCGTAGGTGATGACCACCTGGGGCCGGCACGCGCGCACGAGCGTCACGAGCTCGCGCACCGCGACGTCCAGGTCGGCCCGCCAGAACGCGTCCGGGCGCTCGTTCTGGGACGTCCCCATCATGCCGCTGTCCCGCCAGCGCCCTGGACCGCCCAGGAGGTGGTGGTCCTGCACTCGCAGGGCCTCGCAGGCAGCGGCGAGCTCGCCGATCCGGTGCTGGCCGAGCCCGTCCTCACGGTCGCTCGCCAGGTGCTCGAGCTCGGGGACGAGGATCTCGCCCTCCTCCCCCAGGGTGCACGTCACCAGCGTCACGAGGGCGCCTTCGGCGGCGTACCGGGCCATCGTCGCGCCGGTGTCGATGGTCTCGTCGTCGGGGTGCGCGTGCACCAGCAGCAGCCGGCGAGGGTTGTCCAGGGGGGCCATGTCGGCCTGGTCCACCGCGGAATCCACGGCGGCCTCCGCCTCGGCCAGCACGGCCTCGTCGATGTTGCTGAGCTCCTCGCCGGGCTCGGGCGGGGGCAGGGGCAGCGTGGCATCGGACATGCTTGCAGCGTAGGCGCACCCGCTCAAGCGTCTGGCCTCCCGCAGGGTCGCGATCTTGACGCTACGGCCCGCGACACGCCGCACAACTCACCGGAACGTCAAGATCGCGCCAGGAAAGGAGCCGGCGCGACAGGCCAGCCGCCGGTCAGTTCAGTGTCGGGTCGGTCGGGTAGCTCGCGACCAACGCCAGCGGCAGGCCCTGCCGCCGCAGCACCTGGCTCCACAGCAGCTCCGGCGCCGCGGTGAAGGCGTCGCCGGGCAGCGCGTCGACCACCCACCACCCGTCAGCTGCGACCTCGGACTCGAGCTGACCGGCGCCCCAGCCAGCGTACCCGGCGAACACCCGCACCTCGGCCAGGGCGGCGCCGGGATCGGCGTCGAGGTCGACCGTGGCGAGCAGCGGCAGCTGCGGGACCACGGCGTACGACGAGGTCGCGGGCGCGCCCGGCACGACCCGGCCGAGGCATATGGCCGCAGTGGTCTGCACCGGACCGCCCTCGAACACCACGTCGGGCTCGGCGGTGAGCTCCTGCCAGCCGGGCAGTACCTGGCCGACCGCGGTCCCGGACGGCCGGTTCACCACGACCCCGAGCGCGCCGCCTTCCGGCTCGTGCTGCAGGAGCAGCACGACGGTGCGGGCGAACACCCCCTCGGTCAGGACGGGGGTGGCGACCAGGAGCCGTCCGGCGAGGCTGTCAGCCATGGGCTCAGGCTAGAGCGGCCTTGGCCTTCCCGCGGCTCGCCTTGGCCCGGTCGCCCTGGTCGAGGATGACCTTGCGGATCCGCACCAGCGCGGGGGTGACCTCGACGCATTCGTCCTCACGGCAGAATTCCAGCGCCTGTTCGAGCGAGAGCTGCTTGTGTGGGATGAGCGGCACGAGCACGTCGGAGGAGCTCTGCCGCATGTTGGTGAGCTTCTTCTCCTTGGTGGCGTTGACGTCCATGTCGTCGGCACGGGAGTTCTCCCCGACGACCATGCCCTCGTACACCTCGGTGCCCGGCGGTACGAACATCGTGCCGCGCTCCTGCAGGTTGGCCAGGGCGAAGCCGGTCGTCGGGCCGCTGCGGTCCGCCACGAGCGAGCCCGAGGGGCGGGTGCGGATGTTGCCGTGCCACGGCTCGTACCGCTCATGGACGTGATGCAGCAGACCGGTGCCGCGCGTCTCGGTGAGGAACTCGGTACGGAAGCCGATCAGCCCGCGGGCCGGGACGATGTACTCCATCCGGGTCCAGCCGGTGCCATGGTCCACCATCTGCTCCAGCCGGCCCTTGCGCAGCGCCATCAGCTGGATCAGCACGCCCTGGTAGTCCGAGGGGGTGTCGATGGTCAGTCGCTCCATCGGCTCGTGGACCTTGCCGTCGACCAGTCGCGTGACCACCTGCGGCTTGCCGACGGTGAGCTCGAAGCTCTCGCGCCGCATGACCTCGACCAGGATGGCCAGCTGCAGCTCACCACGTCCCTGAACCTCCCAGGTGTCGGGGCGTTCGGTGTTCTCGACGCGAATCGAGACGTTGCCGACGAGCTCCTTGTCGAGGCGGTCCTTGACTTGGCGGGCGGTGAGCTTCTTGCCGCTGCGGCCGGCGAGCGGCGCGGTGTTGATCCCGATGGTCATCGAGATGCTCGGGTCGTCGATCGTGATGAGCGGCAGCGGCTGGGGGTCGGTCGGGTCGGCCAGGGTCTCGCCGATGAAGATCTCCGGGATCCCGGCGATCGCCACGATCTCGCCGGCGGCGGCGGACTCGATGGACACGCGCTCCAGGGCCTGGGTGCCGAGCAGCTCGGTGAGCCGGACGTTCTCGACCGTGCCGTCCTTCTTGCACCAGGCAACCGTCTGGCCCTTGCGCATGGTCCCGTTGTAGATCCGGCACAGGGCGAGCCGGCCCAGGTAGGGCGAGGCGTCCAGGTTGGTCACATGGGCCTGCAGCGGCGCGCCCTGGGTGTAGGTCGGGGCCGGGATCGTGTTCTTGATGACCTCGAACAGCGGCTCGAGGTCAGGGCTGTCCGGGCTCGTGCCGTTCTCCGGCCGCGTTAGCGAGGCCTGCCCGGTCTTGGCCTGGCAGTACACGATCGGGAACTCGATCTGTTCCGCGGTGGCGTCGAGGTCCAGGAACAGCTCGTAGGTCTCATCGACCACCTCGGCGATGCGGGCATCCGGCCGGTCGACCTTGTTGATGATCAGGATGACGGGCATGTTCTGGGCGAGGGCCTTGCGCAGCACGAACCTGGTCTGCGGCAGCGGACCCTCGGAGGCGTCCACGAGCAGCGCGACGCCGTCGACCATGGACAGGCCGCGCTCGACCTCGCCGCCGAAGTCGGCGTGCCCGGGGGTGTCGATGATGTTGATGAGCAGGTCCTTGCGGCGGACCGCGGTGTTCTTCGCCAGGATCGTGATGCCCTTCTCGCGCTCGAGGTCCATCGAGTCCATGACCCGGTCCGTGACCGCGCCCTCCTCCTGCTGGTGCGCGCTGTACGCGCCCGACTGCAGCAGCATCCCGTCGACCAGGGTCGTCTTGCCGTGGTCGACATGGGCGATGATCGCGACGTTGCGGATGTCGTCACGAGTGGGCATGCGGGTACTCCGATGATCGGCAGAGGTCGATCTGCAGGGGGGCCGAGCTGGACTACGGCGCTACAAGTCTACGGGGGGAGGCGACGGGCGCCGATGAGCGAGCAGCACGCCCTGCAGGCGCTCGAGGCCGCGGGCGTGCCGTATGAGATCGTCCGGCACGGGCCGGTGCACAACCTGGCCGAGGCCGCAGCAGCCCGGGGCGTCGCGCCGGCCGGCGTGGTCAAGACCCTCGTGGTACGCCGGGCAGCGGGCGAGCACCTGCTGGTTCTGGTCCCGGGCGACCGGGCGATCAGCTGGCCCAAGCTGCGCGCGCTGCTAGGCGTCTCGCGGCTGTCGATGCCCGACGCGGCGGCTGCCTTCCAGGCCACGGGCATGGTCCGCGGCACCATCGGGCCCTTCGGGACGACGGCGACCTGGCCGGTCGTGGCCGACGAGCGGATCGTTGGCCAGGTCATCACGCTGGGCTCCGGCGAGCCGGACGTCGGCGTACGAGTCGCTGCCGACGATGCGGTGGCCGCGCTCGCAGCGCTCGTCGCCGACGTCACCGATCCGGCGTCCTGACCGGACAGCGAGCAGGGGACGGACGGCGGCTTGGCGGACGGTAGCTCGGCGCAAGACGGCAGCTCGAGTCAGAGCAGGTCGCGAAGCAGGGCCACCACAGGCAGGTCGACCGCCAGCCAGGGGACGTCCCCGAGCTCGTCCGCACTCAGCCACCGGTGCGCGTCATGGTCGAGCAGCTGCGGGTCGCCGTCGATCGTTGCCAGGTGCACCCGCAGGACCGCGGTGTCGCCGATCGGGACGTCGGGCCCGAGCCGCTCGCCGACGACCGTACGGACCTGCAGCTCCTCGGCGAGCTCGCGCACGAGCGCTTGCCTGTCGCTCTCACCGGACTCGACCTTGCCGCCCGGGAACTCCCAGCACCCGGCCAGATCCGGTGGCCCCGTACGTCGGCAGGCAAGGACCCGGCCGTCGCGCAGGACCGCTGCGCCCACCACGATCACCCGGTCCGTCACGGGTGTCAGCCTGCCAGGAGCGATCACCGATCACCGAGACCAGCTGCTCGTGAAGATCGTCGTGTCGCCCGGCACGTCCCGCTGAGCGTGCGCCACCCGCCCATCCGGCACGACGATCTTCACGACCCGCGCGAGGCCTGTGCTCCACGCCGCGCGCCCGTACGACAGCGGTGGTCCGGAGGAGCGTGAAGATCGTCGTGCGGGGGAAACCGGAAGCATGACGACACTGATCGAGCAGGAACTGCTGACCGACACGCTGCGCTCCCTACCGGGCTGGGAGGGCGGCCCGGAGCGGATCTGGCGCTCCGTGCGCCTCGACACCGAACTCGACGCACGCCTGCGGGAGGCGGTGGCCGAGGCCGCGGACTCGATGGACCACCATCCGGTGCTCGAGGACGACGGGGGCGCCACCCGCTACGTCCTGTGGACGCATGACGCTGGCGGCGTCACCGAGCTGGACATCGCGCTGGCCTCCCGGATCAGCGACCTGATCCACCGGCTCAGCGGGCAGGAGGGCGTGCACGCCGTACGCGAGGGCGACTCGGTCGTCGTCGTACGCGGCACCGACGAGGCGGGCGCCCGCGACGGCGGCTCTCTGGACACGGCAACGGTCGGCGTGTCGTCGACGAACAACGACAGTTCGCACGTTCCACTGCCCGACGATGCGCCCTTCGCCCCGGAGCCCGGCGCCAACCCCGAGCAGGCACCCGGCCGGCTCTAGCCCGACGCAGGAGCTCCCGGGACAGAAGCCGGGCCGGCGACCTGCCGCGACCACGGCGTCGTACGCCTGGTAGTTGTGTGCGATGACGACGAACGGTGAGAACGCCTACGCCCTGCTGCAGGCTTCGGCCGGTAGCGACGAGGGCGGCGGGGACTGGTTCGAGGTGACCCAGGAGCGCATCGACGCCTTCGCCGAGGTCACCGAGGACCGGCAGTTCATCCATGTCGACCCCAAGCTGGCGGCCGAACTGTCGCCCTGGGGGGTGACCATCGCCCACGGCTTCCTGACGCTGTCGATGCTCACGCACCTGTCGTCGTCGGTGCCGCAGGACGCGAAAGCGCTCGAGGGCATTGTCATGGGCGTCAACTACGGCTTTGACAAGGTGCGCTTCGTCGCGCCGGTCAAGGTGGGCTCGAGGATCCGGGCGACCAGCGTCCTGAAGGCCGTGGAGCAGCGCGATCCGAACACGTTGCAGGTCGTGCGCACGGTGACCGTGGAGATCGAGGGCGAGGGCAAGCCCGCCGTCGTCGCGGACTGGGTGACCCGCCTGATCTACGGCTGAGGCGCTAGGGCCGCAGGGTCGGCTCGAAGCCGGTTCCGGCTCTCGCCAACGCCTGCCGGCCGAGCACCTGTTGGGTCGTGGTGGTTCGCTCCGACCGGCCGCGCCCCACGAAGCTGACGGCCCAGTGCAGCAGGGTGGTGAGGCGGTTCTTGAACCCGACGATGTAGACCAGGTGCAGCCCCAGCCACATCAGCCAGGCCAGGAAGCCGGCCAGGCGGAAGCTGCCCACGCTGACGACAGCGTGGAAGCGCGAGACCGTCGCCATGCTGCCCTTGTCGTGGTAGCGGAACGGGCGGCTGGCCGGGCGCCCCTTGAGCTCTGCCTTGATCGCCTTCGCGGCGTGCCTCGCGCCCTGGATCGCGACCTGCGCGACGCCGGGCAGGTCGTCAAGGGCGATCATGTCGCCGACCACGAAGACCTCGGGATGGCCGGGCAGCGTTAGGTCGGGCTCGACCCGGACGCGGCCCGCCCGGTCGACGCCGGCACCGGACTGCTCAGCCACCTGCCGGCCGAGCGGTGAACCGGCAACGCCGGCCGCCCAGATCTTGGTCACCGAACCGATCCGGCGGCGGGTGCCGTCGCGGTCCTCGACCTCGATCCCGCCGGGGTCCACATCGACCACCTTGGCGTCGAGCTGCACCTCGACCGAGATGCGGCGCAGCTGCCGCATGGCCTTGGCCGACAGCTTCTCCCCGAAGGACCCGAGCACCTGTGGCGCCGCGTCCAACAGGACCACACGAGCGGTCCTGGGGTCGATCGAGCGGAAGTCTCCCGGGAGCGTACGGCGGGCGAGTTCCGTTATCTGGCCTGCCATCTCGACACCAGTGGGGCCCGCCCCGACCACGACGAACGTCAGCAGCCGGTCGATGTCGGCAGGATCGTTGCTGGCCTCAGCCAGCTCGAACGCCCCGAAGATGCGACCCCGCAGCTCGAGCGCGTCGTCGATGCTTTTCAGGCCCGGAGCGTGCTCGGCGAACTGGTCGTTGCCGAAGTAGGACTGCGTGGACCCGGCCGCCAGCAGGAGATGGTCGTACGGCGTCACGGTGGCCCGGTCGACGATCTGCGAGGTGACGGTGCGCGCAGCGAGGTCGATCTCGGTGACCTCGCCGAGCAGGACCTTGGCGTTGCGCTGCCGGCGCAGGATCTCCCGGGTGGTCGGCGCGATCTCACCCTCGGACAAGATCCCGGTCGCGACCTGGTAAAGCAGCGGCTGGAACAGGTGGTGGGTCGTACGGGCGATGAGGGTGACGTCGACGTCGGTACGACGTAGCGCTTTGGCGGCGAACAGGCCGCCGAAGCCCGAGCCGATGATGACGACGCGCGGGCGGCGCGGGACCTCGTTCTGCTGGGTGCTCATCGCGTGCTCCGTCGTCGGGGGCTCAACGCTCGCACAACCGCATGGGCCCTACACCTGGCGGGCTGCTGCTCGGGCGCGGGCGACCTAGGATCCGCGCACGGTTCCCGAGACACGGCGGTGCGCGTGCAGAACTACCTGATCGGCGTCGACATGGGCACCGGCAGCACCAAGGCGGTGCTGACGACCCCGGACGGACAGATCGTCGCGACCGCCAGCCGGCCGCACAGCATGTCCCTGCCCCGCCCCGGCTGGGCCGAGGTCGATGCGCAGACCGTCTGGTGGGGCGATGTCGTCGGGGTCTGCCGGGAGCTGGTCCAGGCCGCCGACGGTGGGGACATCGCCGGGGTCTGCATCAGCGGTGTCGGCCCGTGCCTGTTGCTGTGCGACGCCGACGTCGAGCCCGTACGCCCCGCGATCCTGTACGGGATCGACATGCGTGCGACGGCCGAGATCGAGGAGCTCACGCAGCGGTACGGCGAGGATCGCATCCTCCGGCGCGGTGGCACCCCGCTGACCACGCAAGCCGTCGGGCCAAAGGCGCTCTGGGTGCAGCGGCACGAGCCGGACGCGTGGTCGCGCGCCACCCGCTGGTACAACTCGAACTCCTTCGTTGTGGCCCGCCTGACCGGCGAGTACGTCCTGGACCACCACACCGCCAGCCAGTGCGACCCGCTGTACGACATCCGGGCGAACGCCTGGTGCGAGGACTGGGCGCAGGAGGTCATGGCCGGCATGGCGATGCCCCGGCTGGCCTGGCCGAGCGAGGTGGTGGGGCGGGTGCACGTCGCCGCCGCCGAAGCGACGGGCCTGCCCGTGGGCACGCCGGTCTGCGCCGGGACCGTGGACGCCTGGGCGGAGGCGTTCAGCGCTGGCGTACGACGACCCGGCGACCTGATGCTGATGTACGGCTCGACGATGTTCTTCGTGCAGGTGCTCCACGAGCTGCGCTCGCACGCCAAGCTCTGGACCACGGCCGGCGTCGAGCCCGGGACCTACACCCTCGCGGCGGGGATGAGCACCTCGGGCAGCCTGACCAGCTGGCTGCAGCAGCTCACCGGCGGGGTGCCGTTCGCGCAGCTCGTGGCCGAGGCCGCGGCCACGCCGCCGGGTGCCGCCGGGCTCGTCGTCCTGCCGTACTTCGCCGGCGAGCGCACCCCGATCTTCGACGCGAAGGCCCGCGGCGTGATCGCCGGCCTAAGCCTGCGCCACGACCGCGGCCACCTGTTCCGGGCGGTGTACGAGGGCATCGCCTGCGGCATCCGGCAGATCCTGGAGTTCCTGGACGGCGCGGCCGGACCGGCGCTGCGAATCGCGGCGGTCGGCGGTGGCACCCAGGGCGGGCTGTGGACGCAGATCGTGAGCGACGTGACCGGCCGCGAGCAGCTCGTGCCCGCCCAGACGATCGGCGCGAGCTACGGCGACGCGCTGCTCGCCGGCATCGGCACCGGGCTGCTCGACCCGTCGACCGACTGGGCCCGGGCCGGCTCGGTCATCACACCTGATGCGTCCCGGCGACCGTTGTACGACGACCTGTACGCCAGCTACGTCGAGCTCTACCCGGCCACCCGCGAGCTCGTGCACGCTCTCGCGGACCGGCAGGAGCCCGCCCCGCCGGGACAGGCCGCCCCACCGGCGTAGCCGCTCATCGGCAGCCGGCTGACAGCAGCCCGGCGAGGACCCGGCGGTCATCCGGTGGGTGCAGGACGCTGCTCGACGTACCGGGCCCGTGGTCAGCCGTGACCAGCACGAGCGTCCCCGGCACGGCGCGTGTACACGGCGCAGCAACCCGGCCGACCACCAGGTCCAGGTGCACGAAGGTGGCCCGCCCGTCCGGCAGCGGCCAGGGGCCGCGCGAGGGCCGCAGCTCCACCGGCAGCCGGCCGTTCTGCAGCCCCGACCGCAGCCCGGGCGAGGGCGACCCGAGCCCGGTGAGCCGGATCAGCTGTGCCGAAGAGTTGAACACCGTCAGGGCGACGACCACCTGCCCGTTGTTCCGGCGTACCGGCCCGGTGACGAAGCGGACGGCCTCCGGAACAGGGACCCAGCCGCACAGCCGGTTGAGCTCCACCGCCGCCGAGCTCCGCGGCTCGGGAGGCAGCGCCAGCGCGACGGGGTGGTCGACGCCGTCGGCGCGGACCCGCACGCTCATCCGGGCGCCCGCGACCGGGACGACCGGCGGCCCACCTGAGCGGCAGGTCACGGGCTGCTCCAGTACGAGCTGTGCCGTGGCGCCCGGGTCCAGCGGATCGGCGGGTCCGGTGGTGCGCAGCAGGCTCCCTGGGATCGCGGCGCTGAGAACGGTGACAGAGGAGCGCCCCCGGTTGAGCAGCCGGAACGGCACCAGCATGCGGTAGGTCCCCGGGCCGGTCGGGGAGACGCTGAGGTACACCGACTGGTGACCGTCCAGTCGCAGCACGGGGCCGGTCCGGCCGCTTGGGGCGCCGACCAGCCGCGCTGCGATGAGTGCCACGGCCAGCGCCACGACGACGCCTGGCAGTCGCTGACGGGTACGTCGCGCATCGGCCGCGGCCACTGTGGACACCTCGACGTGCGCCGCACGGGTCGGGTCCGAGACGGTGACCAGCGGTGGAGGGTCGCTGTCGCGAAAGCTCATACGCGGGGTGGACGGCTAGCCGTTCCGGCAGCTCACGCCCTGCCGTGTGAGGTCCGGGACCTGCGGGCGGCGGAGTCCAAGGCCACGGCGAGCAGGAGCACCGCACCGGTCACCATGAAGCGGTAGGAGGAATCCAGGTTCAGCAGCGTCAAGCCGCTGGAGATGGACTGGATCACCACGATGCCGAGCAGGGCGGCGAAGGCCGACCCGCGACCACCGAACAGGCTGGTGCCACCGATGACCGCCGCAGCGATGGCGTTGAGGTTCACGTCCCCCGTACCGCTCGCCTGGTTGGCGGCGGCAAGTCGGGAGGCAGCGAGCACCCCGCCGACGGCCGCGAGAGTGGAGCACAGCACGAACGATGAGGTGTAGACGCGGCTGACGTTGATGCCGGCGCGGCGCGAGGCCTCGGCGTTGCCGCCGACGGCGAACAGCGTGCGGCCGTAGCTGGTACGGGTCAGCACGTAATGCATGATCAGGACCAGCGCAACGAAGAACACCACCATCCAGCCGATGCCGCGGTCCTGGTTGAGGAAGTAGGTGACGAACAGCAGCACCACCAGCAGCAGCCCGCTGCGCAGGGCGAGCAGCTGCAGCGACAGCCCGGACAGCCCGGCCTTGCGCCGAGCCTGGGCCCGTACCAGGCCGGCAACGAACAACCCGGCGGCGGCGAGCACGGCCAGGACGTACGCGAGAGCGTGCGGCACGAAAGCGAGCTGGGCGAAGAAGACCAACCCAGAATCGAACGGGACATTGATCGACCCTTGCTTGCCGAGCACGTACAGCTGCAGCCCGAGAAAGGCCAGCAATCCGGCGAGGGTGATCACGAAGCTCGGGATGCCGAAGCGGTTGAACAGCTGGCCGTAGAGCAGCCCGATCACCGTCCCGGTCAGCACTGCGGCGATCACGGCCACCGCAACCGGCAGGTGCTGGTTGACGAACAGCACGGCGACCACTGCTGAGGACAGGCCGCTGACCGAGCCGACGGACAGGTCGATCTGCCCGAGCAGGAGCACGATGACGATGCCCAGGGCGATGACACCGACGGGTACGCACTCCATCGCCAGGTTCACCAGGTTGGCGCTGCTCAGGAAGATCGGGTTCAGGCTCTGGAACACCGCCCAGATCACCAGCAGGCCGACGGCGACCGGCAGGATCCCGAGGTCCCCACCCTTGGCCCGCTCGACGGCTGAGCGCACCGCGCCCGAGAGTCCCGCCCCCTGTGAGCGCAGCCGCTCGTCCTGCCGGTCGGTGGCGACCGATCCGACGGATGCCGGCGTGTCGAGGTCGGTCATGAGCTCAGCTCCTTGTCGCGGTCCCGCTCCGACCCGGCCCGGCGCGCCGAGCGTTGGGTGACGACATTGTCCGTCGCTCCGGTGATGGCCGCGATGATGTCCTCCGAGGACACCTCGGCGACCTTGAACACCCCGTTGTTCCGGCCCAGCCGCAGCACCACCACCGTGTCGGCGACGGCCTTCACGTCGACCATGTTGTGGCTGATCATGACCACCCCGAGGCCGCGCTCGCGCAATCGTTCCACCAGGTTGAGCACCTCTGCGGTCTGGGCCACGCCAAGGGCGGCTGTGGGTTCGTCCAGGATGATGACCTTGGGGTCACCGAGCAGCGAGCGGGCGATCGCCACCGTCTGACGCTGACCGCCGGACAGCGAGGCGACGGGCAGTCGTACGGTCGGGATCTTGGCTGACAGCTGCCGTAGCAGCTCCCAGGACCGGTTCTCCATCTGCACCTCGTCCAGCCGGAAACCGCCGATCTCCTGCCCGAGGAACAGGTTCTCCACCACGTTGAGGTTCTCGCACAGGGCGAGGTCCTGGTACACGGTCGCGATCCCCATTACGTGCGCAGCCGCCGGGCTCGGGATCGTCACATGCCTGCCCTCGAAGGTGATCTCGCCCGAGTCGGGCAGGTGCACACCGGACAGGACCTTCACCAGGGTGGACTTGCCGGCCCCGTTGTCGCCGACCACAGCGACGACCTCACCGGCGGCCACCTCGAGCCCGATGTCGGTGAGCGCGGCCACCGCGCCGAAGGTCTTGGTGATGCCACGCAGCGCCAGCACCGAGCCGGTGCTGCTGGAGGACGTCGTGGGTGAGGGCTGCGTCATGGATGTCCTAAGCCTTCGTCGGGTGCCCGCGCGGTGCCGGACATGGTCGGGCAGGGCACGTGCTAGGAGACGCCGGCCTTCTTGCAGGCGGCGGCGTACGCCGCGGTGCAGATCTTGTCGGCCTTGAGGGGGCCGTTCGTGATGAGCGTGTCCTTGAGGTTGGCGACGGTGACCACGGTTGGGACGAACAGCTCTGAGGGCGTGTCGAACAGCGTCGTCTTGCCCGCGGGCTTCTTGCCGGAGGCGAACCCATAGGCGACCTCGGCAGCGGCCTCGGCCACAGTCTTGATCGGCTTGGAGATGGTGTTGTACTGGTCGCCGTTGACGATGCGCTGCGCCGCAGCGAGCTCGGCGTCGTTACCGGTCACCGGAGGGACCGGGGTGCCGGCCGCCTTGAAGGCCGCGATGACGCCACCGCCCGTACCGTCGTTCGCCGCGACGACGCCGGCGATCTGGCCCTTGAACTGGGTGATCTCGCCGCTCGCCCACTCCTGCGCCTTGGCCGGCTGCCACATGGGGGTGTCGTACTCGGCGAGCAGCTTCAGGCCGCTGGTGTCCACGACGCTGTGCACCCCCGTCTTGATCAGGCCTGCGGCCGCGTCGGTCGGCGACCCGTTGACCTGCAGCAGGCCACCCTTGGCACCGGTCTTCTTCAGGTGGTCGACCAGGCTCTGCGCGATGAGCGCGCCGATCTTCTGGTTGTCGAAGGAGACGTAGTAGTCGGCCTTCTTGGCGGGGATCGGTCGGTCATAGGAGATGACGGCGATGCCCTTGGCCTGGGCGGTCTGGACGATGGTGGCCGCGGCCGCGGAGTCGACGGAGTCGATGACGATGACCTTCGCGCCCTGCGCGATGACCGAGTTTGCCTGCTGCTGCTGCTTGGACGCATCGCCTTCGGCGTTCTGGTAGAGCACCTGGCAGCCCGAGCACAGCTGCTTCATCTTGTCCACGAACAGCGGCTTGTCGAACAGCTCGTAGCGTGTCGAGGCGATGTCGGGCATGAGGAAGGCGATCTTGGCGTTGGTGGGCGCCGAGCCCCCGGAGGACCCCGACCCGGAGCCGGTGGAGCCGGTCTTCGCGGTGGTTGAAGCGCAGGCGCTGAGCGCCGTGGCGGCCACCGCAGCCATCGCGAGGGCGGGAAGTCGCAGTCGGACCTGGTTCACGGGCTTCTCCTTCGTGGAACCGCCGCTGCGGCGGTCCGTGGGTGGTGCGGGGTCGTGCGGGGCGGCGGCGCCGCCCCGCACCTCAGGGGATCAACGAGACCTTGATCGAGCGCGTCCCGTCCGAGACGAGCTCCAGGCCCTGCGTGAACTCGGTCAGCAGGAGCTGGTGGGTGATGATCCGGTCCAGGGGGAGTCGTCCGGACTCGAGCAGGCGGATCGCCGCGGGCCAGCAGTGGGGGCCGAGGTGCGCGCCCCGCACGTCGAGCTCCTTGTCGTCGCTGATGATGCTCCAGTCGACGGTCACGTCGGACCCGAAGACGCCGTACTCGACGTAGGTACCGAGCTTGCGCAGCAGGGTCAGTCCCTGCAGGACGGCGGAGGGGTGCCCGCTGCCCTCCAGGTACACGTCGGCGCCGTAGCCCTCGGTCAGGTCTAGGACGATCGGGACCGGGTCCTCGTGAGTGATGTTGACGGTGAGGTCGGCGCCGCAGAGCTTGGCGAGCTCCAGCTTGGTGTCGTTCACGTCGAGCGCGATGACGTGCGCCGGGTTCTTGGCCGCGGCGCCGGCGACCATTCCGAGACCTATCGGTCCGCACCCCGCGACGACTACGACGTCGTCGAAGGTGATGCCGCCGCGCTCCACGGCGTGCAGGGCGCAGGACAGCGGCTCGGCGAAGGCGGCGTGGGCGGCCGGGAGCGACTTGCTGATCGGGTGCACCAGCGCGTCGGCCGGGTAGAGCATGAACTCAGCCATGGCTCCCGGGGTGCGCCGCTTGAAGCCGTAGATGTCGTGCGGGGCGCACATCCAGTACTGCCCGCGCCGGCAGTAGCGGCATCGCCAGCAGGGCACGATCTGCTCGCTGACGACCCGGTCGCCGACGTCGACCCGCCAGCGCGTACGCGCCTGGTCGTCCAGCGCCACCACCTCACCGACGAACTCGTGCCCGGGGACGACCTCGGTCTCGGCCCAGGCCGGTCGGTGCTCGTCTCCCCAGAACTTCGCGGCGCCGTGGAAGCACTTCAGGTCGCTCGCACAGATGCCGACGGCCTCGACCCGCACGAGCGCCTCGCCGGGTCCGGGGACGGGGACCGGGATCTGCTCGAGCCGGTAGTCCTCGGGGCCGTGGCAGACGACCGCCTGCATCGTGTCCGGCACGGTGCTCCTTTCCGGCTGCCCACTTTGTGACCCGCCTCACCCTAGACTGGTCGTGGAACAGATGTCCAGCACAGTTGTGCAAGGGTGATGTTTCCCCGGGCGAGGGGGATCGGCGCGCGTGACCGTGACACGATCGACCGGTATGAACGAGCACCCAGCCCTGCCCGACCCTGTCCGCTTCGCGCCCGAGCTCATGGCCGCTGCGGCCCGGCTGTACTACCTGCAGGACGCGACCCAGGCCGAGATCGCCGACCGCCTGGGGACAAGCCGCCCGACGGTCAGCCGGTTGCTCGCCGAAGCACGCCGGGTCGGCATCGTGCGGATCGACATCGTCGAGCCGACCGACGGCGGTCTGGACGAGCTGGCCGGTCGTACCGCCGAGTCACTGGGCATCTCCAAGGTGTGGCTGGTTCCTGCGGGCACCCGCCCGGCGCTCGGTGCGGCGTTGGCGCCGGCCGTTCGGCAGGCTCTGCTGGCCGCGGACCTTCGCGCCGGGGACGTGCTGCTGGTCTCCTCCGGCCGGACCGTGCATGCGGCCGCCCAGGCCGAGCTGCCGGAGCTCCCCGGCGTCATCATCGTGCCGACCGTCGGCGGTCGGGACGAGCCGGAGGCGTGGTACCAGACCAACGAGATCACCCGGCAGGTGGCGGTCCAGGTCCATGGCCGCCCCACTTTCCTCTACGCCCCGGTCCTGCCGGGCAAGGCCCTGCGACGGCTGCTGCTCGACGACCCGGGTACGCGGGCCGTGCTCGACCTCTGGGGACGGGCCAGTTGCGCCCTGCTCGGCGTCGGCGCCCCCCCGCTGGCACGCCAGTCCCTGCACGGGTCCTTCTCCCCCGACGACCCCTGGCTGCAGAACGCAGTGGGCGACATCTGCGCCCGCTTCTACGACGAGAACGGCGCACCGCTGGCCTTTCCCGGCTCGGAGCGCCTGCTGTCCACCGACCTCGAGACGCTGCGGCGCATCCCTACGACGATCGCGCTGGCCGCCGGCACCGAGAAGCTCAGCAGCATCCGGGCCGGTGCCCGGGCCGGGTGGTTCAACCAGCTCGTGACCGACACGTCCACCGCCCAGGCCCTGCTGGCGGCGGCACCTGACTCCTAGCGCCGCCTCCCGACCCAGGCGGAGAACGACCGCAGCGAACCGGACCCGGGGCGCCGCAGCCACGGCCAGGGGTGCAGAGCCACGACGTCCAGGGCGGCGCTGCGGTGGCGGAAACCCGGGACGGGCGCGAAGGTCACCGCCAACCGGCGCCCGGCCAGCTCGGTCACCGGGTCCCCGACGCGCACCTCGCAGTCGAGCTCAGCCAATGCTTCGGTCAGGAACACCAGGCGCTTGCCCGACAGGCGCAGCCGGGCCAACAGCGGCTCGTCGAACACGAACACGCGCGGCAGGTCGGGGTGCGCCAGCAGCGCTGGGTCCCCGGTCCCGAGCGACTCCGCCGTCAGCCAGACCATATCGGGAGCACCCGTGAGCAGAGGCTCGACCGGGCCGCCGTCTGTCATCCCGCCCGTGACGCCGGGTGGCCCGTCGACCTTCGGGCCGGCGCTGCTGTCCGGCCAGTCCTGGATCGGGCACGCCTGCTTCAGCGCGCAGCTGCGGCACAGCCCAGGCGCCCGCTTCTCCACCTGCCAGCGCGAGAAGCCGTACGGCTTGGCCGATCCCGCTCCGGTCGTCCACTGCCAGCCCAGGCGGTTGGCGGCACGCGAGCCGTCCAGCAGGTTGCGGTAGAGCAGGTCCTCGCCCTCGCGCCAGTCCCGACCGCCTCGGACCGTCCACTGGGAGGCGAGCCACATGCGGGTCTGGTTGACCAGCCACCCGTCCTGCTCCAGCTCGCTGACAGTGCTTTTCATGCAGGCCATCTCACGCGGCCACGGGTCCTGCGTACTGGTGACCCTCGGCTCGGTGCGCAGCGACTGCGCGAGCCCGGGCCCAATCCTGGCGTAGAGGTGCCGGGCGTACTCCTGCCACAGCAGCTCGTCGCGGTACTTCGACCGGTCCGCCGGGGGCGCTGCGCCTGCGGCTTCCCAGACCTGCGGCAGTGTCAGCAGCCCGTGCCTGATGTACGGCGACAGCCTGGAGGCACCGCGAGCGCTCTCGGGCAGCACCTGGCTGCGCCGTCGCGCATAGCCGGTGAGGTCCAGGGCCGCGAGGGCGGCGTCGGCAGCAGCCTGACCCCCCCGGATCCGGGAGGCATGCGGCTCGTCACCGGACAGATGCCCCAGGTGTGTCCGGACCCACTGCAGCGCCGCGTCGGACCGGGGCGGCGAGACGATGGGCACCCGGTCATTCTGGGTGGCCCACCGCCGCGCCGCGACTCAGCCGGCCGGTCTCAGCCAGCCGTCACAGGCCAAGGCGCTCGCTGGCCTGCTGGACCCCCTGCACGCGAGCCGTGATCTTCTGAAAAGCCACGTCGCGGGCGAAGTCCGGCGAGCCGTGCCTGGGCTTGTCGTCGACGCTGAACGGCGAGAAGCCGCAGTCGTCGGTGGCGCCGAGGCGCTCCTTCGGGATGTGATTCGCGGCGGTGACCAGGTCCCCGGCCACCTGTTCGGCGGTCTCGACCGTGGGGTTCAGGGGGTCGATGACACCGATGAAGCACACCTGCGGTACGCCGTTCGCGTCCTCCCGGCTGTGCTCGCCGACCAGCTTGTACACCCGCTCCTTGTCCTTCTCGCTGGCCAGCTGCATGAGGAAGTAGCCCGCGTTCATCTTGAACATCGACGGCAGCAGCTCGGCGTAGTCGACCTCGGCGCTGTGCACCGAGTCCATGTCGCCGCCGGGGCAGGTGTGGATCCCGATGTTGGTGCGCTCGGCCGCCGGGAAGCGGTCGATGACGCGGTTGTTGAGTTCGATGAACTGCTCCAGCATGCGCCGTCCGGTCCACGGGTTGCGGGGATCGTTCTTGCTCGCCAGCCGGCCCTCGGTGAAGTCGATGGAGACCCGCGCCGCGCCGGCAGCAAAGGCCTGCCGGATGTCCTTCTCCGCCTCGTCGCACACATCGGCAAGGAACTGCTCGCGGGAGTACCCGTCGACTTGCCCGTCCAGCGGGTACAGCAGCGACATCATCGACGGTGCGATGACCGCCTGCTTGAGCGGCTTGGTTGCCATCGGCAGCGACTTCTCGACGTACTGGGACGCGAAGGTCTTGTAGCGGAACGGTCCGGACGTCAGTCGCGGCAGCTGGCGATGGTGACCGTCGTCGAAGATGGCGAAGTACTGACCGTCGGCGGCCAAGTTGTTCGCCAAGCCGGTGCCGGCGAGGGTGTCGGTGATCGGGTAGGTGGCGAAGCTGGACGCGCGCTGCTCCCCGTCGGACACGATCGGCGAACCCGTCGCCTCCATCCGCTCGATCGAGTCACGGCAGGCCGTCTCCTGCTGCTCGGCCAACGCCTCGAACGCGATGTCCCCCGCGTCGTAGGAGGCGATCGCAGCCTGCAGGCTGGCTGGGCGCGGCAGCGAGCCGACGTTCTCGGTGGGGATGGGCATGCGGGCGCTCCTTTGTCGGTGGGTCCGGCTGATCAGGCCCAACGAGGCCTGGAGCCGACCGTGGGGACACTAGAGCCTGGGGGTGATACCAGCTCAGGCGGGATCCTGGGCGACGCCGCCGGCGAACCAGGCGACCGCGTCCCGAAGCGCCGGTCGCCAGACGCGGAAGGTGTGGCCCCCGGGACGGACGACGAGCTGCGGTCGACCTCCGACGCTGCGGTCCAGGGTCGCCAGCGCTTTGGCGTCCCGGCGCAAGGGGTCGGCGTCCCCCACGTCGATCCGGAGCTGCACGCTCCGGCTCGCCAGTCGGTGCTGGAGCAGCCACCCGGGCGTGTGCCGGTCGATGACGGCCGGAAGGTCCACCGGGTGCCCGAACAGGTCGCCGAGGGTGCCGTAGCTGTAGGTCGGCGCGGTCAGGGGCGAGAGCGCGGCGACGCGGGAGAACTGCGCCGGGTGGCGCAGCCCGACGGCCAACGCGCAGTACCCGCCGGCCGAGTTGCCGGCGACGCCCCGCGCCGCGGCGGCCGGCATCGTACGCAGGAGGCGGTCCACGTCCGGCACGACGTCATCGACGAGGTAGCTCTCAGCCTGCAGCCGTGGCCCATCGACGCACTCGGAGTCCGCCAGCCAGCCGGTCGACATCCGGGGGGCGACCAGGATCGCCGGGCTCCCTGCAGTGGCCGAGGCGAGGCCGGCCACGGCCGCCTCACCTCCGCGGAACCAGTCCAGCGGAACGCCGGGTGACCCGTGCAGCAGGTACAGCACCGGGAAGTGTCGGCCCGGCTCGGTGAAGTACTGCGGCGGCAGGTAGACCAGTGCGTCCCGGGTCGGCGTCCGGCTAACCGGGCCCGGCAGGGGCACCGACACGACCGCGCCTCGCGACCGGTAGGACACCTCCTGGGCCGCTGCGGCCGTCGGCTGCCAGACGGCCCGGGCGCCGGCGACCGGCCAGGGCCGGGGCCCCGCGATATCGCCCACTTTCGGCAAGTAGGCGAAGTAGGCGTTGACGTACGCCGCGATAGCAAGGGCGAGCACCAGCACGCCGGCCGAGCGACCCCGGTGGGCACCCAACCGTGGCGCGGAGCGGAGCAGCAGGATCGCAGCCACCAGGCCCAGAGCGCCAGCGAGCCAGGGAGTGGCGAGCGGCCAGGACGGCACGCGTCCTCCTCCCCGCGCCACCGCAGACCGGAGGCGACTCTCGGGCAACTCCCTTGCGCCGAGCGCTGTTCCGGCTCGGCGCTGCGCTAAGCCTACAGTCGCACCCGGACGAGAAAGTCTGACATCTCGCCGGACCAGATCTGCAATGCGGCAGGCCCGGCGATGACGACGTAACTGGAAGGATCATCGAATGACCGTGTACCGGCGAACCCTGTTCGCGACGACCGCCCTGGTAGGAGCGCTGTCCGCCGCGCTGCCCCTGTCCGCGGCGCACGCGGCCCCGGCACCGACCCGCGCCGCTACTCCAGCTCCCTCGGCTGCCCCAGCACTGCGGGCCGCTCCCGTCCGAGCCGTTGCGCCCGGCGGCACCGGGCTGCACTGGCTGATGCGGTCCGGGCAGCACACGCTCGTCGTCGACGTCGTGGACCGCACCGGCTGGGACTGGCCGGTCCGGGCCGCCAGCCGGGACTGGACCACCGCGCATGTCCGCTACCGGTACGTGCGTTCCTGCGGGGCCGGCGTGCCCTGCGTCGTGGTCCGAGAGGGCTCCTATGGTCCTACCGATTGGTCGGGCAGCACGGACGCCTTCGGCGGCCAGATGCAGACCTTCGCCGGCACGGTGCAGATCCGGCTGAACGACACCTACCGGATGAGCGCGACCGAGCACCGGGCGGTCGCCTGCCATGAGCTCGGGCACGCTTTGGGGTTGGACCACGATGGACGGGCGAGCAGCTGCTTGGAGTCCGTCCCGCAAGCGGTGCACTCGGATGGCGTCGACCGGACCCGGCTCGAGGCGCTGTACGGCCACGGCGGCTGAGCCGGACAACAGCCGGGACGACCACCAGGACGACCACCGGCGGCAACCCTGAGGGGTGCCGCCGGTGGTCGTGTTCCTGCTAATCGCTGCCCGTCAGTTGGGCGCGCCGACCGTCGTACCGGAGGTCTGCACGGCGTACCCGGTGTAGGTGCCAGCGCCGCCGAGGGCGGGGGCGTCGTGGCTGTACGCGATGTGCGCGTAGCCGGACGGGTCGGTGTCGACGGCGAAGTCGTCGAGCAGCTGCCGACCCGTGGTGCAGGACGCGCCGCCCTCGCAGATCGTCCCGCGGTGCACGGTCGTGACCTGCTTCGGGGCGCCGAACCCGCGGCCGGTGTCCTGTACCAGGTAGACCGACCAGAGCTGGTTCGGGCCCGGAGCGCCCGTCGTGCCGTAGTAGACCAGGTCGGTCCCGGTGGCCGAGGCCACGACCCAGGGCTCAACGGCCTGAGTGAGGCCGCTGTTCAGCGATCCGGTGCAGCTCCAGGTGTTGCCGTGGTCGGCGGAGCGGGCGGCGAAGACCTTGCTGTCGTTCGACCAGGTCTCCACCAGCGAGCCGTTCGGTGCGACCGAGATGTTCGGGAACTGGTGGTTCAGCGTGCCGCCGCTCCCGGTTGAGCAGGGGATGGCTTTGTCGGTGAAGCTGTGACCGCCGTCGCTGGACACGGCCACGAACGCCTCGTTGTACGGCGCACCGCTCAGCACGCTGCCCGGGCCCGGGTCCTTCGACGGCGCGACAAAGGACTGGTAGGCGTAGAAGCCCGCCGGGGTGCTGCGGGCGTGGTCGATCGCGATGTTGCCGAGCTGGTTGTTGCTGGCCTTGTAGTCCGTCGGCGGGATGGCCGTGGAGACCTGGGTGTAGGGGCCGCCGCCGGTGTCGCTGCGCAGCACGTCGATGTTGTTGCTGACTATGTCGTGGTGGGTCAACAGCGACGTCTTGGCGCCGTAGGCCGCGATCCACTCGCGGTCGTCGATCGGCACCCCGGCCTGTACCGGGATCTGGCTGAACGTCTTGGCGTTGTCCACCGAGGTGGCGACGTTGATGCTCGCGAGGTTCAGGCTCGCGACGTAGACGCGGTAGGTACCCGTCGCCGGGTCCTTGACCGGGGCGATCGCCGTGTCGATGTCGCCGCCCGAGGCCCCTACCCCGCCGACCGCATTGGGCTGGCCGGAGTAGGTCAGGCCGCAAGCCGAGGCGCCCGCGCCTCCGGGCCGGGTGCCGCGCCAGAGCTGGCTGCCGCCGCCAACGCCGTCCTCGGAGCCCAGCACGGTCAGGCCGGCCTTGGACACGTGCAGGGAGGGCTCACCCGCGGTGTTGCTCCCGCAGCCGGGTGCGCCCACGGTCTGGCCCTGCATCTGGCCCGTGACAAAACTGGCAGCACCAGTGGTCGTGCTACCGGCCTTGTGCGTCCCCGCGCCATTGCTGGATGCCGAGGCGACCGAGACCGTCGACAGGACGAGGGCACCCGCCCCCAGGACAACTGCGCGCTTGCGTACTGGTCCGGACCACACATCGACCTCCAGGATTGTTTAGCCTTCTTTGTCCCCCCCTGGTGCCATTGTCACACGAGAACTGGGCTCTAAACTCAGGGGGAGGTCGTCGCGCCCAGGGCCTGCACCGCCGCAGTGGCCACCGCCTCGTCCTGCTCGCCCGTACCGCCACTGGCACCGACGGCCCCCAGCAGAACGCCGTCCCGGTAGACCGGCACCGCGCCGGTCTGCGGGGTGTACGCACCGTGCGTCACTGTGGTGATGGAGCCCGCGAAGTTGGGCATCGAGGCCATCTTCTCCTTCTGCGCGGCGCTCGGTGTGCCGTACGCAGCCGACGTCCAGGCCTTGCCCTGCGCGACGGTTGCGGTGATCCAGGGCGCGCCGTCCATCCGCGCCAGCGCGATCAGATGCCCACCGGGGTCCATGACGGCGAACGCCATCGCCACCCCCACGTCCTTCGCGGCATCGCTTGCGGCGGCGCACAGCGCCAGGGCCTCGTCATGGGTCAGCACGCCGCCCATCATGCCTTGCCAGGCTGGAGCGACGCCCAGGAGCAGGCTGAAAACAGGATCCGGTGCCGGCAGGACATCGGCCGGTCGCGTCGAAGACATACGTGTCACCCGGAGTTCAGCGTGTGCGTAACCGCCATGGTTCTGCCGGGGACTACGTCGATGATGGAGGTCATGATGCGCCGCTCCCCAAGAGCCCTGCTCACCGCCGCCCTGCTAGGTGCTGCTGCCCTCGCTGTCCCCGCCTCGGCCGCCACCACCGGCGCCCCGTCGGGACACTGTGCCCGGCAGAGCAATATCCGCGTTCCGGGTGCCGGCAAGCAGCTGGTCACCTGCGCCGCGGACCTGTCGCTGCCCCAGCTGATCGCGCAGGGGCTCACCGACCCCAGTGACTGGGCCGGGTTGGCCGCGTCCGGCACCAAGAACCCGGTGGCCGGTCCGGGCCTGCAGGTCGACGGCTACTTCGCCGACGACGACTCCACCCTGAACGCCGAGCACGGCTGGAACCACGACTCGCAGTTCGTGATCCGCCTGCCCGACCAGTGGAACGGCAAGCTGGTGGTCACCGGCGCGCCCGGGGTGCGCAAGCAGTACGCCGACGACCAGATCTTCAGTGACTGGTTCCTGGCCCGCGGCTACGCCTACGCCTCGATCGACAAGGGCAACAGCGGCACCTCGTTCTACGACAACGCCTCCCGCTCCGGACCGGGCCAGCCCGAGCAGGAGTGGAACTACCGGGTCACCGAGCTCACCAAGGCCGTGAAACCGGTCCTCCAGCAGCGCTACGGCCACCTCCCGGCCCGCACGTACATGACGGGGATCTCCAACGGCGGGTACCTCACCCGGTGGCAGCTGGAGAACCGCCCCGAGCTGTACGACGGCGGCGTCGACTGGGAGGGCACGCTGTTCCGCGCCGCGGGTCCCAACGTGCTCACCTACCTGCCGACCGCCATCAAGAACTACCCCGCGTACGCCGCGACCGGTGACGCGGCCGCGCACGCGGCGATCATCAAGGCCGGCTTCGCGCCCGGGTCGGAGTTCCTGTGGCCCGACCACGAGGCCGAGTACTGGGACCTCACCCAGCGCACCTACCGCGAGTCCTTCGACCCGAACTATGACGGGGCACTGAAGGCCGGGATCCCGTTCTGCCACAGCGGCACCCCGACCTGCGACGCCGACTACAACTACGCCAAGCGCCCTGCCGCCGTGCACAACGCCGTCGGTTCGGTGTCGCTGACCGGGAAGATCGGCAAGCCCATGCTGACCCTGCATGGCAGCCTGGACGCGCTGCTGCCGATCCGCACCGACAGCGACGTCTACATCCCCATGGTCCGCAACGCCGGGCGCGGCGCGCTCTCGCGCTACTACGTCATCCAGGACGGCAACCACGTCGACGGCCGCTACGACGCCTACCCGAGCAAGCTCCGGCCGATCCTGCCCTGCTACCGCAGCGCCTTCACCGATCTCGAGCGGTGGGTCGAGCACGGCGCCCGCCCACCCGCGAGCCAGACGGTGACCAGGCCGACCACCGGCGACGTGGTGAACAGCTGCTCTCAGATCGCACCGTGAAAGGGATCCTTGCCATGCCACACCGTCCGTCCCGCGCCCGCGCCACCGTCGTGGCGGCCGTCGGGCTGGGGCTCGCCGCCTCACTCACCGCCTACGCCTCAGGACCTGGACCGGCGGCGAACGGGCTGACGCCCGGTACCGGCGCCCGCAAGGCCAGCACGCAGCCCGGCCCATCAAGCCTGGCGGCCAAGGCGCTGCTCGCCGACGTACAGGCCCGGGCGGCTGCCGGGGCCTTCGCGCATCCGGCGGCCGGAGCCCCGATCGTGGGGCCTGACTACGTCCGCAGCCCGAACGTCTCGTTGCTGCACCGGATACCACTACCGGCCGACGGTGTGGGCGCCCGGGTCGTCGGCAACTTCCTGTACGTCACCAGCACCAAAGACCTCGAGATCTACGACATCTCCAGGCCGACCTCACCGGTCCAGGTCGGCTCGGTCAACCTCGACGTCGAATTCGAGAACGAGCAGGTGCCGACCGACGGCTCGCTGCTCGGCATCTCCGGGCAGACCTCGACCGTGACCGCCAACGGCCCGTGCACGCCGGCCGCGACGACCTCGAGCACGTACAAGGCCAATTGCCTCGCGTTGTTCGACGTACGGCAAAAAGCCGCCCCCGTCCAGGCTGCAGCTGTCGGTGGCGCCGGTGACCACACCTCCACCTGCGTCACCGTCGCCGGTCAGTCCTGCGCCTACTTCTACGGCTCCAGTGGCCACATCACCGACGCCCGGCAGGCGCTGGCCAGGCACAAGGCGAGCCTGCTGCCGACCAACTGGCAGGCGGCGCTGAAGGCGCGCTACGGCGTGACCGAGGCCTCCTGCCATCACCAGGTGCAGCTGCGGCCCGGGGTCCTGCTCACCGCGTGCCAGCCGATGGCGCTGATCTCGGTCAACCCGGCGGACGGCGGCTCGATCACCAACCCGGCGCTGCTGTCCACGGCGGACTACAGCAAAGCCCCCGACGACCAGGCCCGCTTCGTACACGGCGTCGAATGGGCCCGGGCCGGGACCGACAAGATCATGCTTTCGGGCGGCGAGACCAACTTCACCGGCGTGTGCAACCCGACCGCCGGGGCGTTCTCGACCTTCCTGGTCGGCGGTACCGCCAAGCACCCGAGCTTCACCTTCGCCGACCAGGTGCGCCCGCACTCCGGGCAGTACGTCGACGGAAATCCCCCCGACGGCGGCTACTCCTTCGGCTGCTCCTCACACTGGTTCGAGCCGCAGCCGGCCTTCCATAACGGCGGCCTGGTGGCCCTGGCCAGTTACGAGAACGGCACCCGCATCAAGCGGGTCAGCCCCACCGGCAAGATCTCCGAGGTCGGCTTCTTCGAGCCGCTGGGTGGCAGCACCTCCGCCCCGCACTGGGCCGGGGACGGCCGTACGATCTACGCGATCGACTACCACCGGGGTATCGACGTCCTGCACTACAACGGCCCGCTCACCTGACCGGAGCTCTGCTTGCTGCTGCCGTTCACCCTCGGACTGCCGGTGACCACCGAGCGGCTCGAGCTGCGCTCCTTCACGGCGTACGACCACGCCCCGCTGCTCGCGTTCCAGTCCTTGCCGGATGTGGTTCGCTACGTGCCGTACGAGCCGCGGACGCCGGACACGATGGCCGCCGCCCTGACCAGCAAGATCGCCGGGACGGTCCTGCGCACTGCCGGCGACCACCTGGATGTCGCCGTGGTGCTGCGGGACGGCACGCTGGTCGGTGACCTCGTGGTGATGCTGCACGGCGTGGAGCACGCGAGTGTCGAGGTCGGGTGGGTCTTCGACCCTGCCCACGGCGGGCTGGGCTTGGCGACCGAAGCCGTGACCGCTCTGCTCGACTTGGTCTTCATCGACCTCGGTGCCCACCGGGCCGTAGCCCGGGTCGACGCACGCAACGCGCGCTCCCTCGCGCTCTGCAGCCGGCTGGGCATGCGCTGCGAGGCGCACCTGGTGGACAACGAGTGGTTCAAGGGCGAGTGGTCCAGCGAGATCGACTACGCGATCCTCGCCCGGGAGTGGCGGGCCTCCCGAGCGAGCTGACCGGCGGAGTCGGCATGCTTGCCGACCGGCTCTGCGGCCGACACCATGCGCCCATGGCGGCAGTGGAGGTTGCGGACCTGCACGTTCAGTACGGCGACGTCGAAGCGGTCCGGGGCGTTGCCTTCTCGGTCGCCGAAGGGGAGGTCTTCGGCCTGCTCGGGCCGAACGGAGCAGGCAAGACCAGCACGCTTGAGGTGTGCGAGGGCTACCGGGCACCCAGCAGCGGCCGGGTGCAGGTGCTGGGCCGCGACCCGGCCGACCGCGCGCTGCGGCAGACGGTCGGTGTCGTACTGCAAGACATCGCCGTCACCCCGTTCCTGAGCGTGCGGGAGGTCGTGACCCGCAACGCCGCGTACTACGACCACCCCCGAGGGGTCGAGGACGTCGTGGCGCTGGTCGGGCTGCAGGACAAGGCCGCTGCGCGGGTCAACACGCTCTCGGGCGGCCAGCAGCGCCGGCTCGACCTGGCGTTGGGGATCATCGGTCGTCCGACGCTGCTGTTCCTGGACGAGCCCACGACCGGGTTCGACCCGTCGGCCCGGCGCGGAGCGTGGGAGGTCATCCGGGCGCTGCGCGACGAGGGCACCACCATCGTGCTGACCACCCACTACCTGGAGGAGGCCGAGGCGCTCGCCGACCGGGTCTGCGTCCTGGCGGCCGGCCGGGTCCTGGCCGAGGGGCCGCCGGCGGCGCTGAGCGGGCGGGACGACGCCCCCGCGACCGTACGGTTCGGGCTTCCGGACGGTCCGCTGCCACCGGTGGCACCGGGCGACGTCGTCACCCGCAACGGCGACCTGATCGCGGTCGCCACTACGGACGCGGTGCGCACGCTGCACGTCCTGACCGGGTGGTCGCTCGAGCGCGGCACGCCGCTGGCCGGCCTGATCGTGGAACGCCCCTCGCTGGAGGACGTCTACCTGCAGCTCACCGCGGGTGCGGCATGAAGCCCGGCGCCCTGGTCGCACATCAGGTCAGGTACGAGCAAAAGGCGTACTGGCGCAACCCGGCGAGTGCGTTCTTCACCTTCGTGTTCCCGCTGGTCTTCCTGGTCATCTTCGCTTCGCTCAACAACGGGGCCACGATCGACTTTCTGGGCGGGTTGGCCTACAACCAGTTCTTCGTCCCGGCCATCATCGCCTTCGGTGTCATCTCCGCGACCTACACCCAGCTTGCGATCACGCTGACCCTGCGTCGCCAGACCGGTGAGCTCAAGCGGTTGCGCACGACCCCGCTGCCGTCCTGGGCGCTGATCGGCGGCCTGCTTGGCAACTCCATGGTCGTCGCGGTCCTGATCACCGCACTGACCACCGCCCTCGGGATCGTTGCCTACGGGGTGGTGTTCCCCGGCCATTGGCTCGCCCTGCTCGTTGCCCTGCTCGTCGGGGCCGGCACGTTCTGCGCCATCGGGGTGATGGTGTCCACCCTGGTGCCAAACGCCGACGCCGCCCCCGCCGTCGTCAACGCCGTGTTCTTCCCGGTGGTGTTTCTGTCCGGGACGTTTTTCCCCATCAACCCCACTTCGGTCATTGCCAAGATTGCGGACGTGTTCCCGGTCCGGCACTTCAACCAAGCTGTCTTCAGCGCCTTTGACCCCCGCCTGCCGCACGGTCCCACCCACGGCTTCGCCTGGGGCGACGTCGCTGTCCTGGCCCTCTGGGCAGCAGCCGCGGCCGCCATCGCCGTACGCCGGTTCCGGTGGGCACCTCGGCGATAGCACCGCGGGCCGGTCAGCCAGCCCGCCGTGTCGAGAAGGACGCGTCAGCTTCGACCTTGGGGTGAAGTGCGGCCACAACGGCCCGTTCCGAGAGAGGACGAAGCCATGCGATACATGCTCCTGCAGGGCTACGGAGGCGTCGAGCTCGAGGGCTGCGCGCCCATGACCGAGTGGGCGCCCAAAGACGTGCGGGCCCACCTCGACTTCCAGCACGCCCTGAACGCCGAGCTGCTGGACAGCGGCGAGCTGGTAGACGCGCAGGGCCTCGCCGGCCCGGACGCCGCGAAATTCGTGGTGTCCGACGGCGTCACGCCGCCGAAGATCATCGACGGCCCCTACCCGGAGTCGAAGGAGCTGCTGGCGGCCGCGCCTGGCCCGGGCGGTGTGCCGATCCAGCAGCAGATCGAGGTGCGCCAGGTGCTGGGCGCGCCTGACCCCGAGGTGTGACCCCTGGCGCGGTCGAGGGCCTGCTGCGCGAGCTCGCGCCGCAGGCCCTTGGCGCGGTGGCCCGCAGGTACGGCAAGTTCGACCCGCTGGAGTGAGATCGCAAAGGCGTCCACCAGACTGGAGTCCGTGACGGGTAACCCGATGGTGCGTCTCAACCGTGCCGTCGCCGGCGCAATGGTGCACGGACCTGCCACAGGCCTCGCGCTGCTCGACGGGCTCGAGCTGCACGACTCCCACCGGCTGGACGCCGTCCGCGCACACCTGCTCGAAGACACCGGTGACCTCGCTGCGGCAGCCCACTGCTACGCCGTGGCCGCGGCGCGTCCCGGCAACGCACGCGAACGCGACTACCTCGTGGAGCAGGCGGCGCGGGTGAGGGCGAGCGGTTTGCCCTCCCTAGGCAGCACCGCTTCCTGACAGGTGCACAACGCCGGCTACATCCGAGTAGGAGCTCTCCGATCGGTGGTGTCAGGTCCCCTGTTGGTCCGGAACCACGACTGATGCTGACCACGGGCATGGAAAGCCGGGCACCGTCCGCTGCCTCCCTCACCGGAAGGCGCCGCCAGGCGACCAACGAATCCGGTCCTGGCTCTGCGCCCGCTGCCAGCAATCTGTCGAGCAAAGACCGCTCGTTCGCCATGACCACGAGTGAATCCTGAACCAGCACAGGGCCGCACCAGGACAGCCGCGGACATGCTAAGGCGGCCACGACCTTGAGCCATTGGCCCGTGGTGACATCTGTTTCAGACGTTGAAGCGGAAAGTCGCGAGCGTGACTCAAGCCGCTGACTGAGTCGGCTATATCCGGTCCGACCTGCGGTTTCGTGAAGTCGAGGTAGGTGCAGCCAGGTCCTGCGTGGTATTTGTTGTGGACTGAATGACTATGCGTTATTGGTTCGTACTACGATACTGGCGTGTGGAGATCCTGCCCTCAGCTAGCCGTCACGACGTCGAGGCCGCCGACATCGACCATGCCATCAACCACGCCGTCGTTCTTGAGGAGATCGATGACGACCCGCTCCGTTGGCTGGTCCTGGGGCCGGACCGATCGGCCCGGCTCCTCGAACTGGTCGTCCTGGACCGGCCCCGAGGCCCAGCCGTGATCCACGCAATGCCGATGCGCACCAAGTACGAGCCGCTGCTTAACAAGAGGCGATGAGCATGAACAAGACGCACGGCATGAAGAAGGACGGCACCCCGGTCACGGAGGCCATGGTCGAGGAGCTCGCTGACGAGGCAGAGCGTGGGTACGACGTCCCAGAGCTCCGTCGTGCGGGCGGCCGACCGGCCATGGGTGGGGCACCCGCCAGCGTCGAGTCCGTCCGCCTCGACCCAGAGCTCAAGCGGGACCTGCTGCTGCGTGCCGCAACCGAGGGCACCAGCGTCTCCGACGTGATCCGTCGAGCCCTGCGCGAGTACGTGCAAGCAAGTTGAGGCCTGTCAAGTTATGAAGCGCCAGCGTCCGGAGACTTCCGCCGACGTCCTGGCGCAGCGGTGGCCTAGGCAGCGCAGCAGGGCGTGTCGCTGGCACCCGCTCTGTCACGATCCGTAGCGGCGCTTCTGGCCGGGTGGAGACTGCGAGGCGAGTAACGGAGGATGGTGCTGCGCGCGCTACCAGCCGGGCAGCTGACCCGCCATGCTGTCTGCGTGACAACGTCGCTCGGCGGTGCGATCTACGGGGCCTGCCATCTCACCGGCCAGTTCACCCTTCGCTCGGGGCAGACCAGCGACGAGTACTTCGACAAGTACCTGTTCGAGTCCGATCCACTGCTTCTGCGTCAAGTGGCGGAGGCGATGGTCGCGTTGCTGCCTGACTGTGACGTCCTCGCGGGCATGGAGATGGGCGGGATCCCGCTCGTTGCGGTGATGTCGCAGATCACCGGACTGCCCGCCGTGTTCCTGCGAAAAGCCGCAAAGGACTACGGCACGCGCAGGGCAGCCGAGAGAATCTCTGTGTCAGAGCTGCGGGCGGTCGGCGTTGAAGATGTCGTGACCACCGGTGGTGCACTCGTGAACGGCTGCGTGCTGCTTCGTCAGTCAGGTGCGCTGCTGGACACGGTCGTCTGCGCCATCGACCGCGAGCAGGGCGGAGGAAAGAACCTAGCCGCGGAAGGCATCGCCCTGCCTCGCTGTGCGGGTGGCCGGGGCAACTGTCTCTCCGGGCCGGCTGGACAGCGAGTTCAGCGAGGCGTTGCTGCACGCCCTACGCCGCGAGGTGCACGCCGCCGCGCCCGCCGGCACCCCTGACGACGTTGTCCGGCTTGAGCTGACCGGCGTCGGCGCCGGCAGCGCGATCCTCTACCTCGAGCCCGCGCAGGACTCCCGCATCCAGACCGAGGACGAGTTGCTGCAGGCGCCGGACCCGCTCGACGACGCGGTGCGCACCGTCCTCGACCTGCACTCTGCCGCGGAGTCACAGGCCGATCTGGGTCGCTTCGCACCCGCTAAGGACCTTTTGCGGGCCTTTGACGCCCTCACGACGAGCCTGGATGAGCATGATCTGGCTCTCGGCATGCTCTGGCGCGCGCGGACCGGCACGAGCGACCAGGCTCAGCTGACGCGGACAGGCCGCGACCACGCGCGGCCGTTCCTCGAGCGGGTGCCGGAGTTTCAGGACATCACGCTCACCGGGCGCGTGACGATTCTTGACATCGAGGGCGGCTTCACCCTCCGGACCAGCATGGCGAGGAATGCGCCACGCTACGAAGTGCGGCTCCCGGAGGAGACTGCGCTGACCGATCTCGGGCTGCAGCTCGGGTCCACCGTCACCGTCCGGGTGCGCCGCGCCGTCGCGCGGGCGCGACTTGGTCTCGAGTCCCGTCCCCGGTATGAGTTCCTCGAGATGGTCGCCGACGAGGTGACGCTGACCTGAACGGCGAAGGTCTGTAGCGCCTGGACATCCTCGAGGGACGGGTTGCAGCCTTGCCGCGCCGGGCAGCACGAGTTCTGTCCGTCGAGGCACGAACAGGAGTCCCCGGGTTCCGCAGTTGATGGGCACACGAGGCCGTTCGGCGAGGTGAACGTGCAGGTCAGCGCGTTGGAGGGGCTCTGAAAGCGCGGAATGGCGTGGGCACACGACTTGCCGTGTCGGCGTTGGCGTAGCAGCGGCGGCCCCGGTTCGCTCTGGGCGTGTACTTGCGGACGACGACGCGGTGCAACACCGACGGCAGCACCGTCCGGTACGTGCAGCTGGCGCACGACCGTCGGGTGGAGGGCGTGAGGAGTCGAGCAATGGCCTATACCGCCTATACGCAGGACGGCACCTACTGGACCTTGCGAAAGCGGGGCGCCTGGTTCCTCGTCCTGCGGCTCGAGTCGGGTTCGTACGACGAGGTCGAGCGCTACGGCTGGTATCGCCGGGCTGGTTCGGCAGCGACGGCCGTCGGTGCGCTCACCTACCGGGTCGCGCTGCAGGAGGCCAAGGACATCATCCGCGACGGCCTGCAGCAGCGGCTCGACGAGATGGGGCTCGGCGCCGTCCCCAAGCCCGACCGACCCGGCGGGGAGACGCCAAAGGACGCCGTTCCTGAGGAAGACGACTCCGAGTAGCCGCGGACCGGCGCTCCTACCCGGCGCCGTCGGAGGATGGTGTCGGGACGGCTCCATGAGTCTCATCGGCCAGTGCCCACGGCACCAGCTCGCTGTCGTGAGCCCACCGGCCGAGCGGGTACCGGGGCTTGAAGCGTCCGGTGTAGCCGAGCTCGTGCAGCACGAGCAACTCGCCGTAGTGCATGAGCAGCTGCCAGGTCTGCAGAACGAGGTGCTCCAGGCGGTAGGGCTCACGTGCGTCCTTGGGGTGGACGAGCCGGTTGCGCACCCAGGCCACCGCCTCCGGGCCGTCCTGCGGGCGGTCGTGCGGGAGCGGCAGTCCGGCAAAGGCCTCCAACTCCGCCGGCACCTGCGTCTCGATGCCGGCGCGGATCAGCAGCTCCCGGAGCTTGTCACTAGCCCCGGCCTTTCAGTAGGGCTCGACTCTGCGCGCGGATGATCTAGAAGTCAGGATCTCGTTGTGGGGGCAGCGCTGAGTGCCGGCGCTGGGTCCGGTGTCTTCGTGGTCCGTCGGGGGTCGGT
>JAABUU010001651.1_pt1 | contig 36119 bp, 34 predicted proteins | sample 5559301 | NCBI WGS metagenome assembly JAABUU01 (sample SAMN10711884, study PRJNA513360) | rock metagenome | isolation source: Antarctica rocks | place: Antarctica: Victoria Land, Richard Nunatak white
TGGCGCATAGCGAACCTCCGAGCAGTGAGGGTGCCGCGACGGGGTGCGGCGCTCCCATGCTACCGGGGAATCGCTATGCTGTAAACTTACTGTGCCAGCCTACTACGTGCTCTGCAGCGATGATGGCATGAGACTGGGAGCCTTCGATGACGTGAGCCGCGCGGTCGCCCAAGCGCGTGAGCATGCACGGATGGCGGACACGGAGCGGCTCCCGATCAGCCCGCCCCACCCGCGCAGACCGACAACGACGGACGCGCCGGTTGGTTAGCTCTCTCCATTACGGCGGCGCGTGATCGCAATCGTGGAACCGCTCAGAACGGTATCATCGAGACGAACGTTCGGCTTCGTGACGCGCACGCGCACGACCTCGACCTGCGCGTGGTCAGCAAGGACGGCGTCCGCGATCCGCTCCGCGAGCGTTTCGGTCAGGCGGACAGGCGGCCCGGTGAGGATCGCCCGCGCGCTGCGGTAGACCGCGCTGTAATCGAGCGCCTGCGCCAAATCGTCCGCGCGGGCGGCGGGGCGCAGATCGCATTGCAGGTCAATATCAACGATGAAACGCTGCCCCAGTTCGCGCTCCGGCGCGAGCGTGCCATGATGGCCGAAAAAGACCATGCCAGTGAGTTGAATGTGATCCTCGCTCATCCCGCATCCTCTCCATTTGAGCCATCGCGGCGGCATGCCGCTCTCATTCCCTGCTATGGTATCCTGCTCTGATGAGTAGCGGGAAGACGACAGCGATGGAACGACCATTCGTGACGGTCAGTTATGCGCAAACGCTCGATGGGCGTTCGGCGACCGCGACGGGTAACTCGCAATGGATCAGCGGGCCGGCATCACTGCGCTTCGCCCATGCACTGCGCGCGAGCCATGACGCGATCCTGGTCGGTGTCGGCACGGTCTGCCGGGATAATCCACGCCTCACCGTCCGCCTCGTGCCGGGGCGCGATCCGTTGCGCGTCGTCGTGGACAGTACACTCCGCATGCCCGATACGGCGGCGGTGCTCGCCCCGGAAGCCGCGCCCGGCACCCTGCTCGCCACGACCGAGCGGGCCTCCGTCGCGCGCCGCGCCGCGATTGCCGCGTGTGGGGCAGCGGTCCTGCTGCTTCCGGAGGCGGCGGACGGCGGCGTGGACCTCACGGCACTGCTTGCGTCGTTGCACGCGCGCGGCGTCCGCTCCGTGCTCGTGGAGGGCGGCGCGGCGGTGATCACCGCGCTCTTGCGCGCCCGGTTGGTGGACCGTCTCGCCGTCACTGTCGCGCCGAAGGTGCTTGGCGTCGGCATCGCCGCCGTTGGTGATCTCGGCATCCGCCACCTCGATGACGCATTGCTCGTCAAGGAGATGACCGTGACCGCATATGGCGTTGATTGGGTGCTCGATGGGCGTGTGACGTACCCGGACGGCGCCGATGTCCGCTGAAGCGCCCGCCGCCCGGCCGATCGCGGCCCGCGCGCTCTGGCTCACCGCGCCGCGCACGGCGGCGTTCCGCAGCGAGGAAGCGCCGCCGCCGGGGCCGGGGCAGGTGCGCGTGCGCGCCCTCGCGTCGGCGGTGAGCCACGGGACGGAGATGCTCGTCTATCGGGGCGAAGTGCCGCGCGACCTCCCGCTCGACCTCCCCACGCTCGCGGGCGGCTTCGCCTTCCCAATCAAGTACGGCTACGCTTCCGTCGGGCGGGTCACGGATGTTGGCCCTGCTGTCCGACGGTTCGCGCCGGGCGACGCGGTCTTCGTGCTGCACCCGCATCAGAGCGCGTATGTCGTCCCGGAGACGATGCCCGTGCGCCTGCCCGACGGTCTCGACCCGCTGGTTGGCGTCTTCACTGCTCACGTCGAAACGGCGGTGAACATCCTCCTCGATACGCCCCTCCACCTCGGGGAGACGGCGCTCGTCTTCGGGCAGGGGACAGTCGGGCTGCTCGTCGGCCAGTTGTTGAAGCGGGCGGGGGCGCGCTGCGTGATCGGTGTTGACCCACTGGCGCGGCGACGGGACCTGGCCCGCGCCGTCGGTGTGGACGTGGCGCTCTCCCCCGACGACGATGATTTCCCCGCGTGTGTCCGCGCGCTCACGGGGGGACGCGGGGCGGATCTGGCGATCGAGGTCAGTGGCGCGCCGACGGCGTTGCAGGCGGCGATTGACGCCGTCGCGGTCGAGGGAACGGTGGTGGTCGCCTCGTGGTACGGCACGAAGCCTGTCACCCTGACAATCGGCGGCCACTTCCATCGTGGGCGGGTGCGCCTCCGGTCATCGCAGGTCGGGCGGCTCAACCCGGACCTCGCCCCGCGTTGGGATTACGCCCGCCGCACGGAGACGGTCGTGGAGCTGCTGCCGCAGTTGCGTCTGGCGGAATTGGTGTCGCATCGTTTCCCCTTCGCCCGCGCCCCCGAGGCATACCAACTCCTCGACGCGCATCCCGGCGAGACGGTGCAGGTCGTGTTGACGTACGGCGACGATGATTGACCCCGACCAACGAAGGAGTATGCGATGTACGAAATTGGCGTGATGGCGCAGTTCGAGGCGGCGCACCGGCTCGTCGGCGATTTCGGCCCCGCCACCCGGTTGCACGGCCACACCTATCGCCTCGACGTGATCGTGCGCGGCGAACGGTTGCACGCGGATGGGGTGTTGTATGACATCGGCGCGCTACGGGAGGCGGTGGACGCACTCGCGGCCTCGCTCCACTACCGCGACCTCGCTGCGGTGCCGGGGCTGGCGGGCGTCAACACGACCGCCGAAGCGGTCGCCCATCATTGCTGGGAGACGCTCGCGCCACCGTTGCGCGGGAAACTCACCTCCCTGCTCGTGCGGGTCTGGGAGTCGCCGCAGGTCTACGCGGCGCGCGATGACGCTCTCGCCCCGTGATGCGGCGATGCTGGTGCGGAGGGGCGCCAACGATTATCCGGCACGGTGGAGAAAGGCAGTCGCGATGGTACCGGCGCGTATCCTATGAGAGAGCATGACGAAGTCCCGGTATCCGGCGCGCTCGTTCAGGCCGATCAGCCGTGGGGCGACGCGGCACTGGCGCGCCTCTATGACGCGTTTCCGTTCGCGGCCGACCTGCCGCTCTATCTCGATCTGGCGACTGCCGAGGGTGGCCGGGTGCTGGAAGTGGCCTGTGGGAGCGGGCGCGTGCTCGTCCCGCTCGCGCGGGCGGGCCACCAGGTGGTCGGCGTGGATGCCTCGCCGCCGATGCTGGCGCTGGCGCGCGACAAGCTCGCGGCGGCCGGTCCGGCGGTAGCGGCCCGCGCCCGGCTGGTCCAGGGCGATATGCGCTCCTTCGTCCTCGACGGCGAGGAGGGTGCGCCGTTCGCCCTGGCAATCGTCGCCGTTAAGAGCTTCGCCTACCTGGTCGACCGGGACGCGCAACGCAGGACACTGACCACCATCGGCGCCCACCTGCGCCCGGGCGGTCTGCTGGCGCTCGATTTCCTGCATCCCGCGCCACAATGGCTCCTCGAGCCCCCGGGCAGCCTCCGCCAGGATCTCGTCCAGCATGTGCCGGACTGGGGCGTGACCGTGGCGCGCACCGAGACGGTGGTCAGCACCGATCTCGCCACCCAGGTCCGCGTGATCCGCTCCGCCTATGAGGTCGTGACGGACGCGGGCATGGTGACGAAGCGCTTCGTGGAGTGGCCATTCCGCTACACCTACCGTTTTGAGGCCGAGCATCTGCTGGAACGCGCCGGTTTCGCGATTGAAGCACTCTATGGGGGCTACCAGCGCGAGCCATTTGCGTCCGACTCGCGCGTCATGCTCTTCCTCGCGCGCCGCCACGCGTAAACAGCCGGTGTCATTCCGCTCCCACCGCTTCCCGCACGGCCGCGAAGAACAGTGCCGCTGATTCGCTCCAGGTCGGTCGTGTCAGCGCTCGCTGCCGGGCGGCCGCGCCCAGTCGGCGCCGCAGCGCCGGATCGGCGGCCAGCCGTGCGAACGCTGCGGTAAGCCCGGCCAGATCGCCTGGGGGTACCAACACTCCTTCCCGTCCGTCCTCGGCCAGGTAGGGCAGGTTGCCGGCCCGCCAGCCGACGACCGGCAGCCCCGCCGCCATCGCCTCGCCGTAGACCGTGCCGTAGGGTTCCTTGACGCTCGCCAGGACGAAGACATCCGCAGCGGCATAGAGCGCCGCGATCGCTTCGCGTGGCAGCGGGCCATGGACGACCACCCGTCCGGTGAGGTCGGGCCGGGCGAGGCGCGCGCGCAGCCGCGCGGCGTAGCGCCGGTCGGCGTGTTCGTCGCCAGCCAGATGCAGGGTGCCGACTGCGGGCGGCAGGCGGGCGAAGGCCTCGAGCAGATCGTGGATCCCCTTCCGCGCGAGCCAGTTGCTCACGCACAGGAACGCTGCCTGGCGTCCCTGCCGCAGATCGCCCGGTGGCGGCCCGGTTGTCGCCGCGACATCGCGTCCGGGTGGAATCACCCGGAGCCGGGAGCGGGACACGCCCGCAGTGGACAACTGCTCGGCCAGTGACTCGCTCGCCACGAGCAAGCGGCAGGCGCGCCGGTACGCCAGCCGGTCCAGGCGTGCCTGCACGGCAGTCCGCACGGGGCTGTGGTCGATCCCGCCGGGCGGTTGGTGGAGCATGCCGACCAGCGGCGCGAACGGCGGTCCGGTGAGCAACGCTGGCGCGAGGAACGCTGCGGCGATACTATCAAGCACCAGTGCCCGCGCACCGAGCGCCTGGGCGCGCCCGAGGACGGCCCGCGCGTCGAACGCCGCCAAGGGGAAGGGGCGGTGGGGGAAGGAGACGAAGTCGATCCGGGCGTCGTGCGCCGGGGCGAACTCGGCCAGTCGCTGGTGGTACAGGTAGCCGCCGGTCAGGGTGCCCGGATCGCCGAGTGTGAGGAGACCGATCACCAGCATGCGCGTCATTCACGTCGCTCCCACATCCTTCGGCTCCGACGGTCTGCTCGGCGGTGGCGAGCGGTATCCGCTCGAGCTGGCCCGCGCGCTGGCCGCCGACATTGACTGCGAGCTGATCACCTTCGGCCCGCACGACCAGCGGTACCGCGAGCCCGGTGGGCTGCGGCGGCAGACGCTGCGGGCGCTCACCCACCTGCATGGCCATCCCGCCCACCCGCTGACGGCCGCCTTGCCGGCGGCGCTGGCGGGGGCCGATCTCGTCCATACTCATCATATGCGCAGCACGCCCAGCCGGCTAGCGGCGGTGACCGCTCGTCTGCGCGGCCAGCCCGCTGTGGTCACCGACCACGGCCTCCAGGGGAGCGATTGGAGCGGACTGCTGCCACGCCTGTTCGCGCGCTTCCTGACCGTCTCCGCCTATTCCGCGCGCGACCTCGGTGCGCCGCCCGCGCGCACGCGGGTGATCTACGGCGGCGCCGATCCGCAGCGCTTCGCGCCTAACCCGGCGGTTGGGCGGGAGGGCATCCTCTTCGTCGGTCGCCTGACCCCGCACAAGGGTGTCGATCGCCTGCTCGCCGCGCTGCCGCCCGGTGCGCACCTGCGCATCGCTGGCTCCACGGGCCACGATCCCGACCCGCCGGAGCGCGACTACCCGCAGCTGCTGCACCAACTCGCCGCAGGCCGTGCCGTCGACTTCCTGGGGCCGGTGCCCGACCGGGAGCTCCCGGCACTCTACCGCCAGGCGGTGGCGCTGGCGCTGCCCTCAGTCCAGCAGACCTGCTACGGCCGCGCGATCCGGGTCTCGGAGTTGCTGGGCCTGGTCGCGCTCGAAGCGATGGCCAGCGGCACACCGGTCGTCTGCAGTCGCCTCGGCGGCCTGCCGGAGATCGTCCAGCACGGTGTCACCGGCTTCCTGGTTGAGCCGGGTGATGTGACCGAACTGCGCGAGCGGCTGGCCGAGTTGCTGGGCAATCCCGCGCTCGCCGCCCGCCTCGGCCGGAACGCACGCGAACTGGTCCTGGCGCACTTCACGTGGCGCGCCTGTGCCGAACGCTGCCTGGCTGCCTATGCGGAACTCCTCGGGCCGGTCGGTAACCCCGAGGGAGGGGTGCGCCGACGATAGCCGCCGACCAATCCATCGCGGGATGGGGACGCTCCTTGGGGCTCAGCGCGGATGGTCGTCGGGCACGTCGTGCGTCTCTTCGCTCAGGACCGGCGGCGCAAGCAGATGGCCCATCTTCTCCCGCTTCGTCCGTAAATAGCGGAGATTGGCGGGATTTGGTGATACCTGGAGCGGCACCCGCTCCACGACGGCGATGCCATGGCCTGCCAGCCCCGCGATTTTGGCGGGGTTGTTGGTGAGCAGGCGCACCTGCCGCACGCCGAGGTCGTGCAGCATCGCGGCGGCGGGACGATAGTCGCGCATGTCCGCCGGCAGACCGAGGGCCAGATTCGCTTCGACCGTATCATAGCCCTGGTCCTGGAGCGCGTACGCCTGAATCTTCTTCGTCAGACCGATGCCACGACCCTCCTGACGGAGGTAGAGGAGAACCCCACGCCCCTGCTCTTGCAGCACGCGCAGGCTATCGTCGAGTTGCTCGCCGCAGTCGCAACGACACGACCCGAAGACATCGCCGGTCAGGCATTCCGAGTGCAGGCGCACCAGGACAGGCGGTCCATCGGTGACCGCGCCGACAGTGAGCGCGACGTGTTCCTGGCCGCCCGGCATGCCATAGACCAGCAGCCGGAAGTCGCCGTATCGGGTCGGCAAATGGGTGTCTGCAACGCGGTGAATCACCGGCGTGTCGATGATCGCCCTCCCTTGGTCGTACCATGTCCGGTCGCGGGATCGCTCGCCTGGTCTCGCATCGTGACATCGTACAACGTGTCAGCGGGTACGGGAAGTCGGACAACGATCCGCACGATGTCTGTATGTCCGCGTGTTAGAGAAGGGAGCTGACACACCACTAATCTGCGCAGTGACGTTGGCATGTGAACTGTCGCCCCCTTCGCTTCAGGCATCTAGTGGCAGACTGAACGGGAGGGTGTGGGTCTCTCCATACAGACCTGTCGCCCCAGCGTGCTGATCGTGAGAGCACGAACGGAGGGGCAGCATGTCTATCAGAGTTGATACCCATAAGAAAACCCATGTCCTCGTCACCATCAATGCACAGGGATAAATCTGCGGCACGCATACGATGACCAATACGCCATCAGGATGGCTGACGGTGTTGCGCTGGGCGCTCAAGGTGTTGGCGCCCATGTTCGGCAGCCTCTGTGCGAATGCTCTGTAGCAATTACGATGGCGCGCACGGTCCACTTCACGGCCACCGGGGCGATCCCCCAGCGGCTTCCCGCCCGATACGCCTTCTTCGCGGATCAGGACCACCAGTTCCAGCCCCGTCATGGTGCAATCGGCCCGAAGACGTTCTTCCTGTGTGTCCAGACTGACGCCGCCGCACACCTGTTCATCGGTCGACACCCGGATAGAGACGATCGCGCGCACCGTCATTCCTTCTGTCTTAGTTGGCACGTCCTCGCTTCTCCCGAACCAGCACGATGACTGTTGTCTCCGCCGTAATCGTATCCGTGAGGAGCCGCCACCCTTCGGCTTTGAGACGTTCAGCGTCTTCCCTGAAGTATCCCTCGAGACGTTCAGCCTCATCCGTGAGGTATCGCGCCGCGACAATCGCGGGATGTCCTTGGTGGGGGGGCTGTACGACGGTAAATTCATACTTTTTCGTTAGTTCGTCATACCAGTCCTTCTCAGCCATCGCCGATGCTCCTTTTTGTACAGAACCATTCCGTCGTCTACAGTACATGGTGTTCAGGGCAACCCAGACACGACGAGTGTGCCTGAAGTCGACGCTGATAGCGAGTTCACGCGCTCGTTGGTTGAAATACTGCGTGAGCGGATGGAGTGGCAGGCGGAACGCCATCAGGCATGACCGTTCGCCGCGCGCCACCGACCCCGCCGCCATCCGATTCGCCCTCCGGCGCGCTCATGCGACCGACGGTTCGTCGCTTGCTTTTTTCGTCACCAACAACCAGGAGCGAAACTCCGCATTGCGGCGCAAGGCGAGCGACGAATGGGAGTACGAAACAGCACGCCAAAGGGCGTGCCGCCCGATAAACGACGGAGAAGCGGTCCCGAAACCAGATGCGATTGCCCTGAGATTCATCTGAGACGTTTGCGACTTTGGTGAAACGTCGGGATAATCGAGAAGGAAATGGCCTCACGAAGAACGTTGCAGGAGTAATTGCGAAATGGTGGCTGGATCGGCGGGGACGCACGGAGGGCTGGACACGATCAGTACACAACTGACGCCTGAAGAGATCACCGTGCTTGACGAGCGCGTCAAGTTGGACGGTAATTATGAACCCAGAACGATAACGAATGCTGTTGAAGCGTATCTCGCCACCGCCCCATCGAACAGGAATTTCCCTGCGGTTCCCCCTGAGGCAACTGAACGCGTGACTGCCTCCCTTCCACCGGCAATGGTGGTGCAGATTGGGAAGATTGGCGGCGGCGGACACGCCAAGGCCGCTGGAGCGTTACGCTATGCGATCCTCGCGTACCTCGGCTTACCGAATGAAGACCCCGCCACCTGAAGCATACTAAAGCCTGTATGAGAGAAACGAGACAGTAGAGTCCGGCACAGAGACGCTGCGGTTGTCCTCGCTTCGGGTATTCAGGCGTCCGGCCCTATCGCATCATCACTGCCGCGTGCGCCTTGCGCCGCGATCTCCCCGGCAGCGGTGGCCTTTCCCTTGAGGATCCATTCGAAGGCGACCCCAATCAGCGCACCGACCACCGGCCCGACCACGTAGACCCACGTCGTGCCGAGGTCGCCACGCACGAGATCCGGCGCCAATGATCGCACGGGGTTCATCGAGGCGCCGCTGACCGGCGCCGCCCACAGCCCCGCCAGCGCAATGTAACCCCCGACCGCGATCGCCGCGTTGTGCCCGATGTTTCGTGCGCCCGATGCCGTGCCAAGAATCGTGTTCACCAACCCGGCGGTGAGCAGCACTTCCATCGCCAGCGCTTTCCCGCTGCCGACCCCCCTACCCGGGACGGTCGCGCCAAGCGCACCAACCGTCCCGAACATCGCCCGGAGAAAGAGCGCCGCCGCGACCCCGCCGATCACCTGTGCCACGATGTAGCCCGGTACCCGGCGCCACGGAAAGTTCCGCCGCACCGCGAACGCCAGGGTCACTGCGGGGTTCAAATGGGCCCCGCTGACCGCGCCCATAAAGTAGATGATTGCCATGACCATCAGTCCCGGCGCAACCACCACCATGCCCAGCGTGACGGCCCCCGCACTCGTCGCAGCAACGACCCCGCCCCCGGCAGCGACGACGACCAGCAGGAATGTGCCCCACGTTTCCGCGAAGATGCGTCGCCACTCATGGGCGGGGTCGAGGAAGTCAGGTGGCGCCAGCCCTTGGACCATCCGTCGCTGCTGCGCTACCTTCGGCTGGTCTCTGCCAAGCGATTGCATGTCCGCCCCCTGTTCATTGTTGCCGTGTTGCATTGCGCAGCGGCACGCTTCCGGCCGCGAGCACCGTAACCGGGAACGCATCACACGCCAATCCCTGCGGCCGATTCTCCGCCGCCAGCAGTGTACGTTTGCATACAGGATACACAATAAATTAGCTTCGGTTTTGCAAAGCCATTTCTCCAGTTGAGGCTCATTTTGCAACAGTTCGTTACGCAAACGGACAATCCTTGCGGCACCCGCCGCGCGCGTGTATCATCGCCACACGACAGGCGTGCGAGAGACGGGAGCGAAGGAGGGATCCGTGGACAATGCGACGCTGCTCTCGCGGTTCCAGTTCGCCTTCACGCTTACCTACCACTACCTCTTCCCCCAACTGACGATGGGGCTTGCTCTGCTCATCGCCATCCTCAAGACGCTCGCCCTGCGCACGAAAGACGAAGCCTACAACAACGCCACCCGCTTCTGGACGAAGATCTTCGCCGTCACCTTCGTCATCGGCGTGGTCACCGGTATCCCGATGGAGTTCCAGTTCGGCACCAACTGGGCGCGCTTCTCCGCCTATGCGGGGAATGTGATCGCCCAGACGCTGGCGATGGAGGGGGCCTTCGCCTTCTTCCTCGAGTCTGCCTTCGTCGGCCTGCTGGTCTTCGGCGAGCGTCGCTTCGGGCAGCGGGTGCATTGGTTCTCGGCCGTGATGGTCTTCCTCGGCACCTGGGCGTCCGGCTTCTTCATCATCGCCAGCAATGCCTGGATGCAGCACCCCGTGGGGTACGCGCCGCGGGCGGGCGGCGGGGTGCGCATCACCGACTATTGGGCGATCCTCTTCAACTCCTGGATCACGCCGCAGTACCTCCACACGATGAGCGGCGCCGTCGTCACCGGCGCATTCACGATGGCGGGCCTCGGCGCCTACTATCTCCTCCTGGGCCAGCACGCGCGGTACGCCCACATCTTCGTCACGCTGGGTGTGATCGTCGGGCTGGTCGCCAGCCTCTTCCAGCTCTACCCGAGCGGCGACCTGGAGGGAAGCCAGGTGACGGCGGCGCAGCCCGTGAAGCTCGCCGGGATGGAGGGGCTGTTCGAGACGCAGAAGGGCGCGGGTATCGTCCTCATCGGCCAGCCGGACGTGGAACAGAAACGGATCGACAACGCGATCATCGTCCCCAAAGCGCTCAGCTTCCTCACCTACCGCCGCTGGGGCGCCGAAGTCCAGGGTTTGGACGTCGTCCCGGCGGACCAGCAGCCAGACGACGTGCCGCTCCTCTACTACGCCTACCACATCATGGTCGGGCTCGGGACGATCTTCATCGCCATCATGGTCATCGCCGCTCTCCTCCTCTGGCGGCGGAAACTCTTCACGGCGCGCTGGATGCTTTGGACGCTGATGCTCGCCATCCCCTTCCCGTTCATCGCCAATAGCGCGGGCTGGATGGTGACGGAGTTGGGCCGCCAACCCTGGATCATCTACGGCCTCCTGCGCACGGCCGATGGCTCCTCGTCCACCGTCTCCTCGGGCAACGTCCTCTTTACCTTGGTCGGGTTCATGGGGATCTATCTGGTGATGGGGCTGCTGTATGTCGTGCTGATGGTCCAGGCGGTGGCGCACGGCCCGGCGGTCGGTCCGCAGTCGGCGCGAACCGCGCAGGGCGTGGCCGACTAGGGGCGAGAAAGGGGGACGCGATGGCGACGGTGTGGTTCATCCTGCTCGGCTTCATGCTGACGATGTACGTCCTCCTGGACGGCTTCGATCTCGGCGCCGGCGCCATTCACCTCGTCGCCGCGCGGGACGACGCGGAGCGGCGGATGATCCTACGGGCAATCGGGCCGGTCTGGGACGGCAATGAGGTCTGGCTGATCGCGACGGGCGGGACCCTCTTCTTCACCTTCCCGCTGCTCTACGCCTCCAGTTTCAGCGGTTTCTACCTACCCCTGACGATCGTCTTGTGGCTGCTGATGCTGCGGGGGCTGGCGATTGAGCTGCGCGCGCACGGCGACAATCCCCTCTGGGCGACCTTCTGGGACGGACTCTTCTTCCTCGGCAGCGCGCTGTTGGCGTTCTTCTTCGGGGCGGCGCTCGGCAACGTCGTGCGGGGCGTGTCGCTGGACGCGAGCGGCTACTTCTTCGCGCCCTTGTGGACCACCTTCGACCCGCGCAGCCCGGTGCCGGGTATCCTCGATTGGTACACCGTGCTGATCGGCCTGTTGGCCCTCGCGGCACTCGTGCTGCACGGGGCGCACTGGATCGCCCTGAAGACCGAGGGGGCGCTGCATGACCGGTGTCGACGCATCGCGCGGACGGCGTGGATCGCCACGATGGTGTTGACGGCGACGGGGACGCTGGCGACCTTCGCGCTGCGGCCCGCGCTATTCGCGCGCTTCACCGACTATCCCTGGGGATTCATCTTCCCGGCGGCCGCGCTCGGCGGTCTCGTCGCGGTCGGCTGGTTGGGCCGCACGCAGCGGGACGGCGCTGGGTTCCTCGCGTCGGGCGCCTATCTCATCGGGATGCTGGCGAGCACCGCCTTTGGGCTCTATCCGAACGTCCTACCCGCCGTGGATCCCGCGCACAGCCTGACGATCCGCAACGCGGCCGCGCCCCGCTACGGACTACTGGTCGGTCTCGCGTGGTGGAGCATCGGGATGGTGCTCGCGGCGATCTACTTCCTGCTGATTTATCGCCTCTTCCGTGGCAAGGTGCGCATGACCGACGAGGGCTACTGAGGCAGAGCGGACGGGGCCGTATGGATGGACGCTGCTGCACCCTATAGGTCCAGTGTTACGGAAGCTGCTATGAACCGCAATCTGCGGCGCTCTTCTGGGGTGCAATGACTGTCATCCGACGGTACGTTGGCAGCATCAACGAGGAGAAAGTGCCGAGAGCAACCAGAGGACGCAGTCAAGTGCCGCCGTCGTGAAGAGAATCGGCACTTTTCGAGCGGCAGTGGCACGTCAGAGGACGGAAAACCCGCGTGCGAGCAGTTGAAGCGGTCGCCAGATTGCGGCTGGTGAGACATTCCGTAACACTGGACCTTTTCGCGGACGCCCTTTGTGAACGATCCAGCAATTGGTCTCGGGGAGTTACCCTATGGTGCGGAAGGGTTTTGGCATCGTTGCTCCTGGCTCTTGCGGAATGACATTTTCTGCGTGCTTCTCTAACCAAAGGATGAACATGGAGGCCTCCGCGCCGGTCACATTCCACGTCGTGTTGTCGTTAGCGTTGTTATCCGTGACAGTATGAACTGAGCCGGGGAAGTTGAACGTCACGAAATCTGTGCCGTTTTGCTGCTTCCCATATTCGATATAGAGCACGTAATCCATGTTCACGACATGTCCGGCAACGCGGATAAGGTTCACCTATGCACCTCTTTCGTCTATTCCTGCTCCATCACTACGGGACATCTCGAACCAGGAGTGCAATAAGCGGATCGGCTGCGACACCTTGCCCTCTGTATCGCGCTCGCGCCGTGTGTCCCTGGCATAGAAAACGGGTGGCTCAAAAACGGGGGGACCATCCCGGTCGCTGGACTGACTGCCGAGACCAGTGACCACCGCGAACATCATCGCTCAGTCGCCTCCCGCCGCAACCATTTCCGGCCGCGCTTGCGCCGTCGGTAGGACTTCCACCGCGCACACCTTCAATTCGCCAATCCGCCACGGCCGGTCCAACAATGGTGGATGCGAACCATTCCGCACGATTGCCTCCACATCGAAATCGAGATGCACGAGTCCCGGCTGTGTTTGCTCGCTGACGAGCGCCGTGGCCGTCATCTCACCGTACGCGGAGACGACCCGCACCTGATCGCCGGTGACGATACCACGGCGACGCGCGTCTTTGGGATGGATAACAAGATCGCTCGTGGGCTGGATGCGGCTCAGGTCCACCGACGGGAAGTTCTCCGTCAGCCGCCCATGCGCATCCGGTCCACGGTTCGTCGTCAGGATCAGCCCGAAGGGCGCGGCGGCAACGTCGTCGAGCGGCGGCAGGGTGACGGGCCGCATGCGCGCCTTGCCCGTCGCGGTCGAGAAACGATCCACGAAGAGGATCGGCGTGCCCGCATTCTCCGCCGAGGGGACGGGCCACTGCATGCCGCTGTCCCAGTCGAGCCGCTGATGCGACAGCCCCGCATAGGACGGGACGTTCGCCGCGATGGCGCCGAACACATCCGACGCATCGCCATAGCCGAAGTCCGTTCCCATCAGACCGGCAAGGTCGTTCAAGGCATCCCAGAGTGGCCGACTGCCACCGAACGGTACGAGCGCCGGGCGCAGGAGTTGCACATGGCGGTCCACATTCGTCAGCGTCCCCTCCACTTCCGTCCAGGTCGTCGCCGGGAGGATGACATCGGCACGCTTCGCCGTCTCCGTCTTGAAGAGACTATGCACGACGAGGAAATCCAGCCGTTCGAGGTCCTGTGCCGCGTCCGCCGCGATCCGCCCATCGGGATCGCCCGCCGGATCGAAGCCGGACAGGAGCGCGGCGCGGATTGCGCCCGACTTGATGGCGGCGGGCATCGCGCCCAGCGCGATGCCACCAACGGCCGGCACGCAGTTGACATCGAGCGCGCCCTGGTCGTTCGTGCCATCGCGCAATGGCCAGACACCACCACCCGCGCGCCCGATATTCCCGGTCAGCACGGCGAGGTTGATCACCGCAGTCGCGGCGTCCTCGCCATTCGCGAGGCTCGTGATGCCAGCGCCGAAGAAGGCCACCGACGGAGGATAGAGGCCGGACTCCGGCGGCGGATTGCGGATGTAGCCGCCCTTCGCGTAGAGCCGCGCCGCGCGCTCGATCTCAGCGACCGGCACGCCACATCGCTCCGCCGCGATCTCCGGCGTCATCTCGCGCACGCTAGCGAGCCAGTCCTCGTAGCCCTCAGACCGCTCGGCAACGAAGTTTGCGGCGTGCAGATGCTCCGTCGTGATGACATTCGCCATCGCGAGCAGTGCAGCGGTCTCCGTGCCGGGATGCACCTGGAGCCAGACAGTCGCGACTTCGCAGAGGTTGTTCCAAGTCGGGGAAATAATCACCATCCGCGCGTCGCGCGTGCGCGTGGCGATGTGGAGATCGTACGACAGCACCGGGTGCGTCTCCGGCATGTTCGTGCCGACGAGCAGGAACATCTTCGCGTCGAGCAGTTCCGCTTTACTGTTCGTCACGCCCGTCTCGCCGAAGGCGGCGAGCATCGCCCGGTCACCCGCCGCGTGCTGCTCGCGCCCAACGACATCCACATGCGGGGAGGCCATCACGTCTCGCGTGAACTGCGCGAGGACGAAGGCGTCCTCATTCGTCAGGGTCGGGGCTGACACGGCGGCAAACGAGCCATCCCGATAGGTGGGGAGACGATCCGCGACAAGCGTCAGCGCCTCTTCCCACGTCGCTTCGCGGAATGTCTCGCCGGTGCGGATGAGCGGCGTTTCGAGGCGCACCGGGCTTTGCACGAAATCGTAGCCCCACCGCCCCTGTACGCAGGCGTTGGAGCGGTTGACACCGTACTCGCGTGCCGAGCCTTGCGCCCGCTTCACTTCGCCCTCGCGGGTCTGCACATCGAGCGAGCAGCCGACGGGGCAAAAGCCGCAGATCGAGCGCACCGTCTGCATCTCCCACGCATGATCGCCATAGTTGCGGTCCGTCATTGCCCCGACCGGGCAGACCTGGACGCACATGCCGCAATGGGTGCAGTCCGTGTCGTAGTAGGAGTTACCGAAGGCGGGGATGATCGTGCTCTCCAACCCACGATTGGCCATCGTGATCGCCGACGCACCGATCACCTCCTCGCAGGTGCGGATGCATTGGGAGCACTGCACGCACCGGTCGTGCTTGAAGTCAATCAAGTCGGAGAAATGCTCGACCTCGCGCACCATTTTCGGGCGATGGAAGGGGTTCTCCGCCACGCCGTACTCATAGGTTGCGTCCTGCAACTGGCACTCGCCAGAGGCGTCGCAGGTCGGGCAGTCCAGCGCGTGGTCAATCAGGAAGAACTTGAGCAAGTCCTGCCGCGCCTTGTACGAGACCTCATCGTGCGTCGCCACTTCCATGCCATCGCGCACTGGCGTCGCGCACGACATCTGCGTGCCGCCCCGCTGTCCGAGGATATTGACGACACACATCTGGCACGATCCCCACGGACGCAGGTCCGGCTGGTAACAGAACGACGTGATCATGATGCCGATCTTCTTCGCGGCATTGATGATCGTCGTGCCCGCCGGGACGGTCACGCTCTTCCCGTTGATAATGCAGGTAACGTCTTTCGCCATGCATCGCTTCGCTTCCTTCGTTCGAGATTCGGATTCACCGAGGACCATATCAATGATAGCAAGAATCGCGATGAGATCAGCAATCATCGTCCCGACCGAGATCTTATTTCACGATCAGCGTTGCATCCGCAGTGTAACAGAATACGAACGAGTTCACGCCAAACCCGACCAAAATCCATGGAATCTCTCTATTCAACGCTGTTTGTGCATTTTGACCAGCAAGGGACGCCGTGTGGAGGAATCGGTGGTATCCTGATCATGTCAAGTTCTTTCCCACCCCTCGACACCCCCGACATTGTGATCCGTGCCGCACGTCGTACGGTCGCTCTCCTGACGATCACCGTCACTTGGCACGGGTTCTGCAATCACGATCACACGTTTCACCGCCCACAGTGCAGTGCATAAGAGGAGGAGAATGTCATGGCAAAGACGACGGCGGACCTTTTGATCGAGCGCCTCACCGACTGGGGGGTGGATACCATCTTCGGGTTTCCGGGCGACGGGATCAACGGCATCTTCGAGGCCCTGCGCACGCATCAGGAGACCATGCGCTTCATCCAGGTACGGCATGAGGAGGCGGCGGCCTTCGCGGCGTGCGGCTACGCCAAGTACACGGGTCGCCTGGGCGTCTGCCTGGCGACCTCCGGCCCGGGTGGCATCCACCTCCTGAACGGCCTCTATGACGCCAAGTGCGACGGTCAGCCCGTGTTGGCGATCACTGGCCATACCTACCATGATCTGATCGGCACCCACTACCAGCAGGACGTTGATCTCGACAAGCTGTACATGGATGTAGCGGTCTATAATGAGCGCGTGATGGGCCCGGCGCACGTCATCAACGTGGTGGACGAGGCCGTCAAGACGGCGCTCTCCCGGCGTGGGGTCTCCCACATCACGATCCCCAAGGATATTCAGGAGTGGACGGCCTCAGAGGAGCGGCGCTCCGCCGCCAATGTCTCCAAGCACAGTGCTGACCTGTATGCACCCTCGTACCCGATGCCGCCGCAGGACAAGCTGCACGAGGCCGCCGCGCTGATCAACGCCGGCGCCAAAGTGGCGATCCTGGCCGGACGTGGCTGCCTGCACGCCCGCGACGAAGTACTGCGGCTGGCCGAGGCGGTCGGCGGGCCCATCGTCAAGCCGCTGCTGGGCAAGGCCGTGGTTCCCGATGGCAGCCCCTACACGACCGGCGGCATCGGGTTGCTCGGCACGGCGCCCTCGCAGGACGCGCTGCAGGAGTGTGACGCCCTGATCATGCTGGGCACCAGCTATCCCTACATGGAGTTCCTGCCGAAACCCGGACAGGCGACCTGCGTGCAGATCGACATTGACCCGGCACGGATCGGGCTGCGCCATCAGGCCGACGTCGGTCTGGTCGGCGACTGCAAAGCCGTCCTTGCCGCGCTGCTGCCACTCATTCAGCGCAAGGAAGACCGCAGCTTTCTGACGACAGCCCAGGGGCGCATGGAGAGTTGGAACAAACTCATGATGGAGCGCGGCACGCGCACCGATGTACCCATGAAGCCACAGGTTGTCACCTATCACCTCAATAAACTACTCGACAACGACGCGATCGTCTCGTCCGACAGCGGCACCATCGCCACATGGACCGCGCGCTACATCGAGATCCGTGACGAGATGCAGTTCTCGCTCTCGGGCTCCCTGGCGACGATGGCCAATGGCCTGCCCTACAGCGTCGGGGCGGCTGCGGCCTATCCGGGACGGCAGGTCGTCTGTATCGTGGGCGACGGCGGCTTCACCATGCTGATGGGCGAGGTCGCCACGCTCGTCAAATACAAGCTGCCGGTGAAGGTGATCATCATCAAGAACAACACCCTCGGTCAGATCAAGTGGGAGCAGATGGTGGAGGACGGCTACCCCGAGTTCGGGGTGGACTTGCAACCCATCGACTTCGCGGGCTACGCCAAGAACTGCGGCGCGGCTGGCTACAGCATCACGGACCCGGCGCAGGCAGAGGCGGTGCTCCGTGAAGCGCTCGCCCACCCCGGTCCGGCCGTGATCGAATGCGTCGTGGACGCCAATGAGCCTCCCATGCCGGGCAAGATCACCACGGAGCAGGCGCTGAAGTTCGCCGAGTCGTTGCTGCACGGTGAGAAGAATCGGTGGGACATCATCAAGTCCGTGCTCGCCGACAAGGTACGTGAGGTCATCTAGCAACGCTTCGCGCGTCAGCGGCTTGACGTGTCCGCTGCGAGAGAGTGAGACCCTATGAGGACACAAGCAACGTGGCCAGTCTTCATGGCGACACTTCAGAGCCGCCAGGAGGTGGCCGAGGGGACCGTGGCGTTTCACTTCGACAAACCGTCCGACTGGACGTTCACGGCCGGTCAGTTCGTCGATATCACCTTGGTACATCCAACGGAGACGGACGCCGAGGGAAATAAACGAGGCTTTTCGATCGCGAGCGCCCCGTGCGAAGAGACCCTCATGATCACGACGCGGATGCGCGATACGGCCTTCAAACGGGTGTTGAAGACGCTCCCGCTGGGCGCCGCAGTCAAGATCGAAGGCCCGTTCGGGGATTTGCGATTGCCCGACAACACGACACGGCCGGCCGTCGTGCTGTCGTGCGGCATCGGGATCACGCCGTTTCGGAGCATCCTCGTGCAAGCTGCGCACGAGAAAAGCCTCCAGCGCGTCATCTTTTTCTATGCGAATCGCCGACCCGAGGATGCGCCCTTCCTCGCCGACATGTGCGCCGTGGAACGGGATGACGCGCGCGTCACCTTCGTCCCGACGATGACGAAGATGGCGACCTCGCGCCTTCCCTGGGATGGCGAACGCGGGGCCATCGACCAGGCGATGCTGGCAAAGTATCTGACCGGCATCGCGTCCGCCATCTATTACCTCACGGGGCCGCCGGGCCTGGTCAAGGGATTGCGGACGGTCCTCACGACAGCCGGTATCGACGATGACGACATCCGCACGGAAGAGTTCACGGGGTATTAAGCCGCACCGTGGGGCGAAAGATGGAAGTCTTGGACACTGTTCCCGTCATCTACACGATTGGTCACTCGACGCGCCCGCAAGGGGAGTTCATCGCCGTGTTGCGCCACTACGGTATCGTCACGCTCGTGGATATCCGTGTCATGCCCCGGTCGCGACACAACCCACAGTTCAACCGCGAGGAATTGGCGCAGGCCTTGCCCGCGTGCGGTATCCGCTACGTGCATCTGGCACAGCTGGGCGGACTGCGTCATGGCCTGGGCACGGACTCGCCGAACACGGGTTGGCGCAACGCCAGCTTCCGCGCCTATGCCGACTATATGGCGACCGACTCCTTCCGGCAGGGCATCGCGGCGTTGCTGGTCCTGGCCCGCGATGGTCCCGCAGCCCTCATGTGCGCCGAGGCGGTACCCTGGCGGTGCCACCGATCGCTCGTCGCCGATGCGCTCCTCGCGCGCGGTGTGGTCGTCCGGGACATCTACGATGCGCGGCGGGCCTCCCCGCATCATTTGCCCTCGTTTGCCCGCGTCGCGGGAGACCAGGTCACCTATCCGCCCGAGCCGGTCGAATGATGGATCGCACGTCTGCGACGGGAACTGGCCCGACCGCTGTGAGCGCATCGTTCGCCATCCCTGCCGTGCCGCCCTTCCACCTGGAGGCCACCGTTCGGGTGCTGCAGCGGCGACCCACGAATCGCGTTAACCGCTGGGACGGTGGCCGCTATCTGCGCGTGCTGCCGACCACCGAGGGGCTGCGGCTGATCGCGGTCGAGAACCGTGGCGCCATCGACGCGCCGGACTTGCGCGGTCTCGTCTTCGGGGGCGCGATCGCACGACGAACGCAGGAAGAGCTCAGCGCGACGATCCAGCATCTTCTGGGATCGACCGTCGATCCGACGCCGTTCTACCGCGTGGCCCAACAAGACCCCCGGTTGCGCGCGGTCACCACGTCCCTGCGTGGCCTCAAACCACCCCGTTTCCTCTCCCTGTTCGAGACCATCGCCAACGTCATTCCCTTCCAGCAGGTCAGTCTGGCGGCCGGCGATGCGATTGTGGGTCGGCTGGTGGAACGCTTTGGCGCGCGCTTCCAGATGGATGACCGGACGTACGATGCGTTCCCACGGCCGGAGCACGTCGCCGCCGTGGATGTCGACGCGTTGCGGGACCTGGGACTGAGCCGGGCCAAGGCGGCCACGCTGCACAACGTGGCGCTGCGCATCCTGTCGGGAGAGTTGAGCGAGGAGCGACTGGAGGCGCTGCCCAGCGCCGCAGCCATGGCGATCTTGACGGCGCTCCCGGGCATCGGCCCGTGGAGTGCGGGGCTGATCCTGTTGCGCGGCTTGCGGCGGATGGACGTCTTTCCCGCCGGTGACGTGGGCGCGGTGAAGAATCTCGGGCGACTGCTGGGCGCGGAGGCCCCGGCGCGGGAGAGCGACCAACAGACGCTCCTGGCGCGGATGGGGGACACACGGGGCTATCTGTACTTCTACGCCCTGGGGTGGCGCCTCCTGCACGAGGGACTCATCACACCGGCTCCGGGTAACGAGGCATGATCGCCAACACGCGCCTTTGACAGAAATGGAAGAAACGTGTCCAGATTGGCACAGGCATTAGACACAGGAAACGCCCCCATGATGGATTGGGGTAGTCGAGGCTCGACAGAGCGAGAGGAGAAGGACGTATGGCACAGCAAGCGCCGACCCTGAGTTCGCCGATCGCGGGTACACGGTTCGCCTGGCTCGATCAATTGGCCGCACCACTGCAGCGGGGCGTCTACGCCGTCTTCCGCGCGGGGGAGGCGGGCCGGGTGGCCAAGCGATGGCTCAATGGCGTGCCACTCCGCCACCGCGTCCATCCTGCCCTCGTGGCCATCCCCATCGGCGCCTGGACGACGGCGATGGTCCTCGATGTGCTCGACGGCTGCTCCGCCGGCGACACCTACCAGGCAGCCGCCGACGCCGCGATCCTGCTCGGCATCGTCGGCGCGGTCCCGACGGTCGCGGCCGGCCTGTCCGACTGGGTCGATACCTACGACCATCAACGGCGCGTCGGGATGGCCCATGCGCTCGTCAACAGCACGGCGCTCGCGCTCTACGGCGCATCGCTGGCCCTGCGCGCGGATGGGAAGCGCACGGCGGGCCGGGTGCTGGGAGGACTGGCCTTCGGCACCGTGTCGCTCGGCGGCGCGCTCGGCGGCGAACTCGTCTACAACCTCGGCATCGGCGTGACCTTTCTCCTCTACCCCAAGCCGCGCGACGCGTCTGTCGACGTCATGGCATCCGACGCGCTCGTGGAGGGGACGCCGCTGGTCGTGGAGGACGAGCGCGTTCCGGTGCTGCTGTTGCGGCGCGATGGTCAGGTCTACGCGGTCGAGGCGTGGTGCCCGCATGTGGGTGGCCCCTTGATCGATGGGGCGTTCGAGGGACTCACCGTCGAGTGCCCCTGGCACCAGTCGTGCTTCCGCATCGACGACGGCCGGCCCTTGAACGGGCCCGCCTCGGCCCCACTGCGGACCTTCGCGGTCGAGGAGCGCGACGGGCGCATCCTCGTCCGACCCAGTGACGAGGGCAAGACCTGGCCACCGCCGCCCGCCCCGCCACAGAAGCAGCCGGTCGGCGCGGGCGCCCAACATGGCGCACCGCAGCCGGTCGCCGACGACCATGAAGGAAAAGGAAAGACCGCGATGCCGACGTTCAGCCAGGATATTCGTCCCCTGTTTCGGGACAAGGATGTGAGTTCGATGATCCAAGCCTTCGACCTCAGCAACTATGACTCCGTCAAGGCCCACGCCGACGCGATCTACGGGCGGATAGCCGATGGAACGATGCCCTGTGATGGTGCATGGCCGCAGGATCGCGTCTCGCTGCTGCGCACCTGGATCGACCAGGGCTGCCCGCGCTAGGGGCGGTTCGGCTCCAAGCCCCAGGGCATCGTCGAGCCATGCGCTATGCTGAGAAGGGAGCGGAGATGTCCACGGCGAATAACCGGCCCGCTCGCCTCCTCACGATCAACACGGGCTCGTCCAGCCTCAAGGCCGCGTGCTACCGGATGGCGTCGGCGGAGCACCGCGCGCGCGCGATCCAGATCGAGCGGATCGGCGCGGACGACGCTCGCATGCGGAATATCGGCACGGACGGCTCGACATTGCTCGACACGCAACAGGAACTGCCGGACCATGCCGCCGCGTTGCACGCACTGTTCGACTGGCTGAACGCGCACGAAGACCAGGGAACGTTTGACGCGGTGGGGCATCGCGTCGTCCACGGTGGGGTACACCATCGCGAGCCGCAACGAATCACCCCGGAACTCGTCTCCGCGCTCGAACGGCTGACGGCGATCGACCCCGACCACTTGCCCCAGGCGCTCAGCGCCATTCGCACGGTCGGTCAGGCCTATCCGGACGTCCCGCAGGTCGCCTGCTTCGATACCGCGTTCCATCGGCACATGCCCGCAGTCGCGCAACGGTACGCGTTGCCGCGCGACTATGCCGACGCAGGCGTCATCCGCTATGGGTTCCACGGACTCTCGTACGAGTACATCATGCAGGCACTGCAGGCGGAAGATGCATCCGCCGCCGCTGGCCGCGTGATCGTCGCGCATCTCGGCAACGGGGCGAGCATGGCAGCGGTACGCGGTGGTGTCAGCATCGAGACGACGATGGGCTTCTCACCGACGGGCGGCCTCGTGATGGGGACGCGCACGGGCGATCTCGATCCGAGCGTCGTACTCTACCTGCTCCGCGCGCGTGGCATGACGCCCAACGACGCGAGCGTGCTGCTCAACAAGGAAGCCGGGATGCGTGGCGTTTCGGGGATGAGTGGAGACATGCGCGACCTGCTGGAGAAAGAAGCGTCTGATCCGCGCGCCGCCGAAGCGATTGACCTATTCTGCTACCAGGCGAGGAAGTGGCTCGGCGCGCTCGCCGCCGCGCTCGGCGGGGTGGAGACGCTCGTCTTCACGGGCGGGATCGGGGAGCACGCCGCCCCGGTGCGCGCGCGAATCTGCGATGGTCTGGATTTTCTCGGCATCCGGCTCGATTCTGCACAGCAACGCGGCGCATGCCCCGATTATCTCCCCCAATGGCTCCCCGGCTACCGTTCGCGTCATGCCGACCGATGAGGATTTGATGATCGCCCGACACACCGCGCATCTGCTCGCAGAGGGAGGGACCCATGCACACGACCGACTTCAAATTTGATTCCGCTATTTCCAGCGCCGTGAAAAGTGACCACCCGCTGCCACCCCCATCAGACGCGTCGACGGACGGGCCGCTCGCGCCTGCACTACTCGACCGGATGCATCGCTACTGGAATGCCGCCAACTACCTGACGATCGGGCAGATCTACCTGCAGGAAAACCCGCTCCTGCGCGGGCCGCTCGCGGTAGAGCAGATCAAGCCGCGCCTGCTCGGTCACTGGGGCACGTCGCCCGGCCTCAGTTTCATCTACGTGCATCTCAACCGCCTCATCACCGAGCACGACGTGGACATGATCTACCTCGCCGGGCCGGGACACGGCGGGCCGGCGCTGCTGGCCAATGTCTACCTCGAAGGGACCTATTCGGAGATCTACCCGGAGGTCACGCGGGATACGGCGGGAATACGGCGGCTCTTCCGCCAGTTCTCGACGCCGGGCGGCGTGCCGAGCCACGTCAGCGTGCCGACGCCCGGCTCGATCCACGAGGGCGGCGAACTCGGCTACGTCCTCATGCATGCCTTCGGCGCGGCCTTCGACAATCCCGACCTGATCGTCGCCGCCGTCGTTGGGGATGGCGAGGCGGAGACGGGGCCGCTCGCCGGTTCATGGAAGGGCACGAGTTTCCTCAATCCCGTGCGGGATGGCGCGGTGCTGCCGATTTTGCACCTCAATGGCTACAAGATCGCCAATCCGACCGTGCTGGGGCGCGCCAGCGACGACGATGTGCGCGCCGTCATCGAGGGGAACGGCTACGAAGCCCATTTCGTGGAAGGCGATGATCTGGTGCGGATGCACCAGCAGTTCGCGGCGACGCTCGATACGTGCTACGCAAAGATTCGCGCCATCCAGCAAGAGGCCCGCGCTAACGGTTTTTCCGGGCGACCCCGCTGGCCCGCGATTGTGCTGCGCTCCCCGAAGGGCTGGACGGGGCCGGAGGAACTGAACGGCGTGCCGATTGAAGGGACGTTCCGCGCCCATCAGGTGCCGCTGGACAATGTCAAAGGCGACCCCAAACAACGCGAGATGCTCGACGCGTGGATGCGCGGCTACAAGCCCGACGAACTGTTCGACGCGGATGGCAGGCTGATCTCCGAACTCGCCGCTCTCGCGCCGAAGGGCGATCGCCGGATGGGCGCGAACCCCCATGCGAACGGCGGCAGACTGCTCGCGGACCTCGCCATGCCCGACTTTCGGGACTACGCCCTCCCGGTCCCGAAGCCCGCCACCGAGCGGCACGAATCCACGCGCCAACTCGGTAAGATGCTGCGGGACATCTTCGTGAAAAACAAAGCCGCCGCGAACTTCCGGCTTTTCTGCCCCGACGAGGTGAACTCGAACCGGCTCGGCGATGTCTTCTCTGTCGAGAATCGCTGCTTCGTCGGCACGACGATCGCCATTGACGACCATGTCGCGCCGGATGGCCGCGTCTTCGAGGTGTTGAGCGAACATCTCTGCGAGGGGTGGCTCGAAGGATACACCCTGACCGGGCGGCACGGCATGTTCGTCAGTTACGAGGCGTTCGCGATGATCGCGGCCTCGATGATCGTGCAGCACACGAAGTGGCTCGAAGAGGGGCGCAAACTGCCGTGGCGCGAACCGATCGCGTCGCTCAACATCCTGCTCTCCTCCACCTGCTGGCGCAACGACCACAACGGTTTCAGCCACCAGGGGCCGGGCCTGATCGACGTCATGCTCTCCAAGCGCGGCACGGTGGCGCGCATCTATCTGCCACCGGACGCCAACTGCCTGCTGGCGGTGGCGGATCACTGCTTCCGCAGCCGCGATTACGCGAACCTGATCGTGCAGGACAAGCAGCCGCAACTGCAATGGCTCGATATGGAGTCGGCGATCGCGCACTGCGCGCGCGGTGCATCTGCCTGGCAATGGGCGTCGAACAACGAGGGCGACGAGCCGGATGTCGTGATGGGCTGCGCGGGCGACATCCCGACGCTGGAAACGATCGCGGCGGTCGGGTGGCTGCGCGAGAACATCCCGGAAATGAAGGTGCGCGTCGTCAACGTGGTGGACCTGATGGCGCTCTTCCCGCCCGAGGCGCACCCGCACGGCATGAGCCACACGGGGTTCGAGGAACTGTTCACCTCGGACAAGCCGGTCGTCTTCGCCTTCCACGGCTACCAGCGTGCGATCCACGAACTCGTCCACGGGCGGGCAAACGCCGACCGTTTCCATGTGCGCGGCTTTCAGGAGCAGGGAACCACCACCACGCCGTTCGACATGGTCGTGCTGAACGGGATGAGCCGCTACCATCTCGCTGCCGAGGCCTTGCGACGCACGACGCACATCTTCAATCGCGTCCCGGCGCTGATCCAGACGTGCGACACCCTGCTCGCCAAAGCCGTCGCCTACTCACGCGAACACTTCGAGGACCTCCCTGAGATCCGCGACTGGACGTGGACCGACGGATGAGCGCGTCCGTCGGCGTGCGCCCCTGCGGCTTCCCTTCCTTTGCACCCGAACACACAATCTACGTGTGCGCTGTGGGACGGCCGATCTCACCCCAGATCGGATGATCCGCCGGTGCGTGCTCCGCAATGTAGCCGCAGATATTGACGATCAACCTGTCCTGCGCGGTCAAGTGCTCCTGGAGGCGCGCGCATTCGTGGAGAATGGCCTCGGCATCGAGATAGGTCTGCTGCAGGCTCAGACAGAGGTAGGTTTACACATATCTGACGCGCTGATGGCGAGAAAATGACGCGCAGCTTTGTCGAGGCGGCGCAGCGAATTCTGTCTGGCCAGGGGACGCAGTGTGACGTTCGCGGCGGATGCCAAGATTTTCATGCCACGGACAGGACAAACATATGTAAACCATCCCGTGTCTCAGTGTGGTCTGCTGCACCCGCGTGTCCCCCGCATGACCCAGCACATCCAGCCCGACCATGATGATGAACATGAAGATCAACTGGGCGAGACTGGAAAGGAAGAGCAGGAAGGCGAAGGGGTACGGGTCGAAGGTGATGACGCCAATGACGGAGAGGCCGATCCACCCGAACTGGAAGAGCGTGGCGACGTAGAACGCCCCCATACTCCCGACCCGCTTCGTGATCCAGGCGGCGATCTGGCCGTTGACACCGACGTATTGATCTTCGACGGTCGGCGGCGGCGTCACCTTCCGGTCGTCAATCCACGGATGGGGCTGCGTCTCGACGAGGCTGATGCCCCGGTTCAGGATGCGATCCTGCGCCACGAGATGATCGTGGAGCTGCACGACCTCTTTGAAGATCTCCTCGGCGTCCTCGTACGTTTGCAACGACCGCTTGTCGGCGGTCCTGCCGAGCACTTGTTGGCCGACCAGAATGACAAAGACGAGCAAGAGCTGAACGACGTTGCCGATGAGCAAGAGGAGGGGAAATGGGTAGGGATCGCGGGAATGCAGCGGCCCGAAAGTGGCGAGGGCAATCCAGGCGAGCACGAAGAGCGTCGTGAAATAGACCACCCACATCGTGCCGACCGACTTGGTGAGCGCGGCGGCGAACCGGCCATTGAAACCGATGTGCTCGTCTGCCATCGTGGCGGGGCCACGACGCGGACGGGCTGCGTTCCGAGGAGGTGGGCCTTGCACGGAGGGGGTATTCATGATCGCATGATAGCAGCCTTGCCGATGCTGTGCATCGTCTCGCAGGCGGTCGTCAGGGGTTATTCAAAGTCGAGGGAGAGGCCGAGGGCGGTGAGCGCGAGCGCGGGTTGGGCGGCATAGCGGCGGCAAGCGGCGGCGATGTTCGTTGCGCCGTGGAGCCGCGCTACGCTGATCGTCGTGCTGCGCAGCGTGGCCATCACCTGCGGAATTCTGCCTGCCCGTACCGTGGAGCGGTCCTCGTCGAAGGTGACATCCCGGATCCAGTGCAGTTTGTTCTCGATGTGCCAGTGTTCGCGCCACACCCGGAGCAACTGCGCGGGCGTGGCGGCGGCGGGGGCAAGGGAGGTGATGGCATACGCCACGTCGGTGTGCGTCTCGCCCGTCGCCTTCTCGGTCACGCGCCGTTCCATGCACAGCGCCTGTGCCAGTCCCGGCCAGTCGATGCACCCCGTCAACTCCGTCGAGGCGCGCAGGATGCGTCGTTCGATCCGCCCACTGTGCAACCGCGTCTCCTCCGCGCACTGGCAGACAGCATCCGCATCGGCAAAGAGAAGCGTGAGGTCAGCGTGCAGCGTCGGCTGATTGCCCTTCACCGCCATCAGGTAGTCGCCGCCCGCGTCACAAATCGTTCGCGCGATCTCCCGCTGCGTGAAGAGCGCATCCGTCGTCACCACCCAGCCCGTCAGGACCAAACGGGCGAGGAGATCGTCAATCGCCGTGATTTCGTTGCTCTTGTCGGGCACCGCCACCTGACCGAGTACGACACCGAGGCGCTGGCTGAAGGCGCTCAACAGGTGGGCATCGTCGGCACCGCACCGGGCGCTGCACCGCAACGTCTTGCCGTCAATCGCCATCGCCTCGAACGGTACAGGCGCATCAAAGGGAGCCGGACAGGTGGCGATCACCTGTGTCGCCCACTGCCCCAACCGGCTTTCCAGCAGCGCGCAGTCGAGTCCCTTGAAGATGCGCTGCACCGTGGACTGGCTCGGGCCATCGGGGCGGGTGAAGCCGAGGAGCGCACGCCACGTCGCGCCATAGTTCTTCGCCCACTCGGCGATGGCGCTCTCCCCGCGTGCGCCGCAGAGCATCGCCACACACGAGAGCAACAGCACCGCAAGCAGCGGATGACGCACGCCGCGCGGATCACGGAAATCGGGGAAGTCCGCCAGGATAGCGGCGAGGGGTGGTACGATCTGCGACATGGATTCCTCCTGACAGGTAGTGGGTCACGACAACCCTATCCTACCGGAGGAATCCTCCTTCTTCGACTTTGAATAAGCCCTGCCGCCGGGCGACGCGCGGTTCCGCACCGGATTGTCACTCACAGCCGTCGTGAATGACGAAAACTGGTGAGGTGGAGCGCGCCGTGTTGTTGTCCAGCGATTCTGTCACTCTCATTGTTCAGCGATTCTGTCCTGTCGCTGTTGATAGCCCCGTTTCCATGGATGATCTGTCCCCGGTTTCCCCTCGCCCACATGCCGGATGATCCGTTCACGGCGCAGCAGTGAGCGCGGTGCGACTGGCACAGGCGCGTCCGCCGCTGTTGCCGCCGCTGTTGCGCCCCCACGGCGTCCGCCGCGTGCCCGCAAGAGCGGCGCTTCCAGGGGTGCGGGCGTCGTCATCAGACATTCCCCGTGGTACGCGATCGCGAGGCTGCCGTCCAGCCGCTCCTGCACTTCTACGTTCGCGCGTGCCCACGACCGACGGTGTGGGCCGGGCAAGAGTTGCAACCGATGACCGCCAAAGCGCACGGTGTTATCCATCCCGACCGTCCGCTGATACTTGAAACAGAAGAGCGTCTCGAGATCGATTCCCGTCTCTATCGCCCGGTAGCAGGCTCCTTCCTCTGCCGCTGGTACGGTGAAGCGCCGGTTGAAATCGGCGCGGAAAGCGGTCAGACAGGCGGTCGCTTCCGCTTCGTTCGTCGCCCCGGCCAACCGCAACATGCTGGTCAAGCGGTCTTGCAGCGTGCCGAACAACCGCTCAACACGCCCTTTCGCTTGCGGCGAGCGGGCCGCAATCGAGGTGATTGCCAGTTCGTCGAGTAACCGCCCGAACTGGGTCGGCTCCCGTTCGCCCGCCAACTGCTCCGCTACCGTTTCCGGCGCGTTCACCCGGAAAATACTGTGCCGGTCGTGATACAACGCGAGTGGTCGACCGCAGGTCGTGACGATCTGCCGCACGAGGAGGAAATACCCCTGGGCATCCTCTTCCGCGCGGAAGAGCAGCGCCAGCAGTGCCCCCGTCGCATCGTCAATCGCTGCGAACAAGGTCAGCCGTGGCCCCCGCCCTTCCAGCCAGTCGTGCGGGCTGGCGTCGACTTGCACGAGCATCCCCGCCTGCGGATACCGCTCCCGCCGACTGCGATGCGTCGGTACCCGCCGGGTGCGCGGGTTGCCGATTCCCGCTTCCGCGAGGATGCGCCGCACACTCGACCGCGAGACAACAACCCCTTCGCACCCGCCTAACTGTTCCGTCAGATGCACCTGATTGAAGCCGTTGTACCGCCCTGTTGCCAGCGCGACGACCGCCTGCCGGGTCTTCTCATCCACGGCATTGATCGGCACGCGCCCCGATTGCCATGCGCCAATGCCGCCCCGACTGTCCAAGTAATGCCGCTCCTTCCCCGACCGAGAGTGCTCCCCGATCCACGTCCGCGATGACGAGACCCCGCTGCTGTTCCTGTTTGTTCACGGACACGTTCTCCATAACGGACATTTTCGCTGAACAATAAGCACGGACATAATCGTAGAACACCGACAATGTCAGAAGCGGGCGGTTGACAACAAGACGCTAATTCTGTAGCGTATCGGCGCGTGGCAAAAAGCAAATCTGGACGACGCAGGGATTCTCGGTGGCAGTGAAGTGAGCGAGTCTTTGTCTACGTTCGTTTCCGGGCAGCGGCAAGCCCCAGTGGTGAAACAGGGTGATGGTTTCGTGATCGTTCGTGTACACAAGGAGGTTGACGATGTGGTGCTCCAGGAAACCCAGACGATACGGCGCGCTCGGTAGGCTGACCGCGCTCCTGTTCCTCTTACCGATGGTGCTTGCCGCCTGTGGCGGCGCGACCACCGCGACGGATACACCAAAGGCGCAGACAACGACCGCGACAACGGCTGCGGCACCAAATGGTGCCGCGACGACAGCGGCGACGAAACCCGCCAGCACGACCGCCGCAACCACCGCGAGCGGCACGACTGCCCCGGCCAGCACAACGGCGGCATCGTCCGCGACGAGTGGTACGGCCGTCCCGGCAGCGGCGAGCGGCGCGGGCTTTGGCACGCCACTAACGACCAAGCGCGGCGAGGGCGGCCCGCTCCGCCTGCTTTGGTGGCAAGCCCCAACGATCCTTAATATCCACACAACCAATGGCACAAAGGATCAGGACGCCGCTTCCATCGTCACTGAGCCACTCGCGCGCATCAGCGGAAAATCCGTCATCCCAGACATTCCGGTCCTTGCGAAGGAGATTCCCTCCACGCAAAACGGCGAGATTTCCGCTGATTACACGACGGTGACATGGAAACTAAAGGATGGTGTCGTCTGGTCGGATGGTCAGCCGTTCACCGCCGATGATGTCGTCTATACGTGGCAGTGGATCACGAAGCCCGAAAACGGTTCAACCGACACAGCGGTCTACTCGGATATCGCCAAGGTCGAGGCGGTGGACAAGACGACCGCGAAGATCACCTTCAAGGCTCCCGCCGCCGCCTGGTTCGTTCCCTACGTCGGTGATGCTGGCGAGATCGTCCCGAAGCACATATTGGAAACGTGCCCGGACTCGAAGAACTGCTCATTCAACCAGAAGCCAATCGGCACTGGCGCATACGTCGTGACCGAATTCAAGTCGGGCGATACAGTCGCCTATGCGGCGAATGACAAGTTCCGCGAGCCGAACGCGCCCTACTTCGCCACCGTCGAGATGAAGGGCGGCGGTGACGCGACGACAGCGGCGAAGGCCGTGCAGACCGGGCAAGCCGATTTCGCCTGGAACCTGACCGTCACGCCGGAAGTGATTAAACAACTGACGGATGCGGGCAAGGCCGTCGCGACCCCGGCCGGCTTCTACGTCGAGCAACTGGAATTGAACACTGCGGACCCGCGCAACGAGGTGGACGGCGAGCTCTCCAGCGCGAAGTCGAAGAATCCGTACTTCTCCGATCCACTCGTGCGCCAGGCATTCACCTATGTCGTGGATCGCGAGTCCATTGCCAAAAATCTTTGGGGGCCGGGAGGCGTCGCGGGCAATACCCTGATTCCCATCATCCGCGGCGACAAAGGCGCTCCCTTCTCCTATGACCTGAAGAAGGCGGGTGATCTTCTCGATCAGGCGGGCTGGAAGAAGGGGTCGGACGGTATCCGTGAGAAGAACGGCGTCAAGATGAATATGACCTTCCGCTCCTCCGTCGTGCCGCAGCGCGACAAGGAGGCGCAGGTCATCAAGCAGAGCCTGAAGGAACTCGGCATCAACCTCGATATCAAGTCGGTGGATGCGTCGGTCTTCTTTGGGCGACCCGATAACCCGGATTCGGCGACCCGCTTCACGGTGGACATCAATATGCTCGCCACCGGTTCCTCAAAGCCGGACCCACAATCCTTCTTCGAGGCATTCACCATCGCGCAACTGCCGTCGAAGGCCAACAACTGGGGACTCGGCAATATCAGCCGCTGGTCGGACCCGATGTACGACCAGATGTACGATCAGTTCAAGCGGGAACTCGACGCGGGGAAGCGCGCGGCAATCGCCAAGCAACTCGACGAGTACATCATCGCCGCCGGGATCCGCATCCCGATCGTCATCCGCAACGATGTCTACGCCAGTCGCCCCGACCTCACCAACGTTGAGTACTCACCCTTCTCGTCCGAGGCATGGAACATGGGGCACTGGACGCTGAAGAAGTAGGCGCCCACCCGGACGAGGGTCATGAGGGATTTGACAGTGCGGGGCCGGATCGCGAGAATAGGCCCCGCATAGCATAGTCAGGACAGTATCAGTCGCGAGGCGCCACGGATGTCGTGGTTGAGCCAATAGTGAGGAAGGGCAATGATGCGCACGAAGTTTCGCTCTCCGATCCCGAAACCGCTCGGCCTATTGGCGGCGTGCCTGATGGCGCTGCCACTCCTGCTCACCGCATGCGGCGGCACGAGCAGCGCGACGAACACGCCGAGTGTTGCCACCAAGCCCGCCGGTGCGGCAACGACCGCCCCGCCGACTGCGGCCGCCGCCGCGACCACCGCGCCCGCCGCTTCCGCTGCGGTAACGACCGCACCGTCCGGGAGCGCTGCTGCCGGAAGCGCCACGAAGCCTGCCGCCTCTGCGGTGGCGATCTCGAACCTCACCCTACCGCCCGATTCCAAGCGCGGCGCGGGCGGCACGCTCCGACTGCTTTACTGGCAGGCGCCGACCGTCCTCAATTCGCAGATCGCCCAGGGGACGAAGGATTACGACGCCTCACGACTCGTCGAGGAACCGCTTGCCACGCTGACGAATGCGGCGGTCATACCCGATGTGCCCGTGCTGGCGAAAGAAATTCCTTCGGTGCAGAACGGCGAATTAGCGGCGGACGGCACGAGTGTGACATGGAAATTGAAGGAGGGCATCGTTTGGTCGGACGGTCAGCCCTTCACAGCCGATGATGTCGTGTATACCTGGAAATGGGTCCTGGATCCAAAGAACGGCAGCACGAACATCACACACTATGACCTCGTTAAGGACGCCGTCGCCATTGATCCAACGACGGTCAAGTTTACCTTCACTGCCCCGACGCCGGTCTGGTATCTGCCGTTCACCGGCGGCGCGGGCGCGGTGCTACCGAAGCACATCCTGGAGACCTGCCCGCAGGTGTCGCAATGCCCGTTCAACTCGAAGCCAATCGGCACCGGCCCGTATGTTGTGACGGACTTCATCTCCGGCGACCATGTGACGTACAAGGCGAATGACAAGTTCCGCGAGCCGAACGCCCCCTATTTCGCGACGGTTGATTTGAAGGGTGGGGGCGATGCGGTGACGGCCGTCAAGGCAGTACAGACGGGGCAGGTAGATTACGCCTGGAATCCGCAGGTCGCACCGGACATCCTCAAACAACTGACCGACAGCGGCAACGTCCTGGAGATTACCGCAGGCGCCAGTGTCGAGAAGATCTACGTAAACTTCTCCGACCCGAGCACCGAAGTAGACGGCGAGAAGAGTAGCGTGAAATCGAAAAACCCCTTCTGGACGGACAAGAACGTCCGGCAGGCGCTCGCCCTCGCCATTGACCGCAAGGCGATGGCGAACAATCTCTACGGCCCGGCCGGCATTGCGACGAATACGGTTATACCGACGATCTGGGACGGAACGGCATGGCAGTATGATCCCAAGAAAGCAAATGATCTTCTTGATGCCGCCGGGTGGAAGAAGGGCGCGGACGGTATCCGCGAGAAGGACGGCAAAAAGTTCGCCATTACCTTCCGCACATCAGTGAACGCGGTACGCGATAAGGAGTCCCAGCTGATCAAGAGTAATCTCAAGGATGTCGGCATCGCGGTAGATCTCCGACCGGTAGACGCGGGCGTCTTCTTCGGTCTCCCGGATAACCCGGACAATCTGGCACGCTTCGAGACCGACCTGGAAATGTATACCAACGGTACGTCCTTCCCCGATGTACAAACCCTTCAGGACGGCTTGACCTCAGACAAGATTGACCAGAAATCGAACGGGTGGAAGCCCGGACAGGTGATGCGCTGGACGAACCCGGAGTATGACGCGGCAGTCGCGAAGTTGAGGGCGGAACTCAACCCGGAAAAGCGCGTCGAACTCTTCAAGCAGATTGACACGATCCTCATGAGTGACTACGCCATTATTCCCCTCGTCGCTCGCAAGGGCTTGGGTGCCTACACAAAGGGATTGCAGGGCGTCAACATTACCTCGTGGGATCAGGATACCTGGAATATTGCGCACTGGACGAAGAAGTAGCGGGGTATTTACCCACCGCCTGCCCCCTCCCGTGTCGGGAGGGGGTTTCTTCTTTGCTATACTGTGCGCGTTCCGCCGTGCGCGCGATGCATCCACGATTGATCCAGGACGCATGGGACGGAGTATTACCACCAGGAACCAGGTGTGCTCGTGGCGGATGGCAGTCTCACGGACGATGTGCTCGTTGCCCGCATGGCTGCGGGGGGTGAGGAAGCGCTCGCGTGCTTCGAGGCATTCTATGACCGGCATCACCGGTCAGCGTTCGCCCTTGCCTTTCGCATCATGAGTGGCGACCACGCGCTGGCGGAAGATGTCGTGCAGGAGTCATTTCTCGCGCTCTGGCGCTACGCGCACTCCTTCAAACCGGAGCGCGGCAATGCGCGCACCTGGTTCTTCAGCATTGTGCATCACCGCGCGCTCAATGCGCTCCGTCGCCACAAACCCCGGCTACCAAACGAGCCGATTGACGAAATGGCGAACGAACTGGCGGCGGGCGAGGCATACGATGTCTGGGCGCAGGTAGCGCACGGACTCAACGCGACGCAGGTGCGATCGGCGCTGACGCTCCTGCCCGAGGAGCAGCGTGAGGCAATAACGCTCGCGTTCCTCGGTGAGTACTCGAATACGGAAGTAGCGGAGCGGCTTGGCATCCCGCTTGGGACCGTCAAGAGCCGTATTCGCCTCGGGATGCAAAAAATGCGGGCGACGCTGGCGACGACAGCGCTGGAGACGAAGAGGACATGAACGACGAGGCACGCAGGGAGCGGAAAAACGAGCTGTCCGACCCGCATGTGGAGCGGGAGGCGCTCATCGCCGCGTATGCGCTCGGTAGCGCCACGGCAGCGGACGCGGAGACGGCGCGCCGGTTGATCGCCGACGACGCGGATGCCGCGCGGTTGTACGAGGAGTTCGCCGCCATCACCGCCGTCTTACCGGAAATCTATGCGGATGCAGATGCTGTTCCTGCCCGGCCGAGTGGGGCGCTCAAGGAGCGCGTGCTTGCCGCCACCCGTGTCGAGATCGGTGAGCGCGCCGCGCTTCCCAATCGAAGCGATCAGCCCGCTCGCATGCCAACAATCACGCCACCGCGCTCCATCACGGAGGCGCGGGAACGGCGGCGGGCGCGGCTTTCTCCCGCTTGGCTCGCCGCTGCCGTCCTCCTGCTCGCGGTGATTGGCCTCGGCGGTTGGAATATTAGCCTGTACCAGGATGTGGCGCAGGCGAATCGGGATCGGGAGATCGTGCGCTTCGCCGCCTCGGGTATCCATGCGTACACGATGGCGGGCACACGAAACGCGCCGAGCGCGAACGCGACACTGATCGAATCCTCGGCGGACGGCGGGAAAGTCATCTTCCTCGCGAAAGGCTTCCCCGGCGTCGCGACCGGCCAGACCTACCGCGTCTGGCTCCAAAAACAGGATGGCTCCTACTGGGATGTGGGGACGTTCAATGGTGGCGGCGAAACAACGCTCGTGCTGCCCGGCAACCTGAACGGTATCCATGCCGTCGTCATTACCGCCGAACCGGAAAGCAGGCCCGCCACCATACCTACTGGCCCGCCTGTGATGGAAGGCTCGCTGACAGCATAGTCTTGTGGTTTTTATCGCGGCAGGACGCGGTACGTCGTTATGTCGTACGACGGTTGGAAGCCGACTTTGACGGCGACGCGCTGGGACGCGCGATTCGTCACCGACGCGACATAGATTGCCGTCTTGCCACGGTTGAGAATGTCCGCCGCCGCCGTAGCAACGACAGCCGTCGCCAACCCCTGCCCGCGCCGCCGTGGCGCCGTCCAGACAGACATTACCTCTTCCGTCCAATCCGTTGTATTCGCGGCAATTGCATGGGCAATCAGGCGATCTTTGGTGAAGATTCCGAAGGGCCGAAAACCCCGCCCGATCATGTCGAGGAGTGATAGACCACTCATCATCGCCGCGCTCGCCGCCACGATGGGCGCATCCGCCACCCGCACGAGCCGGACCGTTGGAAACAATGAGAGGGCGATATGCGTTGCCGAAAAGACCGTCTCGCGCGACTGCTCCGGGATGAGCCGGAACGCGGACGTCAGTGCGGGCAGCATCCACGGGCGGTGGACGGCGATCCGTTGCGCGTTGGGCGGGCAGGCAGCAATCAGTGGCAGGAGCGCCGTACTTTCCGCCGCCTCGAACCGCGCCGCCACGGTATCATCGTCCTCCCGCCCAACAACGAGAACACTCGCGAGCGCACCGTCCACGAGCGCGCCGACGCACTGGATTTCGCGGTCATAGCGGAGCGCGGTGAGCAGTTCGACCGTCGCAACCGGGTCACGCGCGAGGAACGCGGTCGCCTGTTCCGGCGTGATTACTCTTACCTTGCTATCTGTCACGTTTTTCGTTCAAGTCAGTCCGTACAGCATAGCCGGCGATCTTGTATTGGTCCCCAGCATTCTTTTCCATAGGATCAGCAGGCATCATGCGCCAAGTCATGATATCCCTTTTTACTCCATTGTCAGTGAGATTTAATACCCGACATCTCTTGTCAGCAGGGTGCTTGACTATAGATACCTCGGTGATCTCCTTGATACCCTGGACTACTTGTAAACAAATCTGTCCCATATACGCTTTTCCTGCAAGGTGATCGCACTCGCCGTAGGTTTGACCACAAATAGAGCACTCAGTTCGCTCTGGAGTTGCCCCGTCTCGGTGGACAGTGAAAGACTATGCTACTAAGCCTTCGATTGTCCACCTCCTTTCGTAGGCAAGTGGCGACAGATACGCGAGCGCGGAATGCCGCCGGTGCGTGTTGTAGAA
>JAABUU010001656.1_pt1 | contig 36022 bp, 44 predicted proteins | sample 5559301 | NCBI WGS metagenome assembly JAABUU01 (sample SAMN10711884, study PRJNA513360) | rock metagenome | isolation source: Antarctica rocks | place: Antarctica: Victoria Land, Richard Nunatak white
AGAATACGAGGATGGGGCTTCAGTAGAAGAGGTTGTAGACCTGTTGGGGTAAAAAACGTCATTTGGGGGGTGTACGTCATTTGGGTGGCCAGCACCTACTTTAGTAGGTGATTGCGTGGCACGATTAGGTAACATTTCGCTGTCAGGAGAGACTTCGAGAGCAAGATTACAGCAAGTATAGCGGTATACTGTATAGCTCTATCAGTCGTCCCTTGTGCCGACTTCCGATCTGCTCTTGGTCTGCTGTTACTTGCCTAGAAAATCCCTCTTAAGCATCCTGGATATCAGACCTCCATTGCCCTTACGCTACCCGATGCCCCTGCAGTTCCGAGTCCATGACATACTTCCACAGTGCGTGATTGAAAAGCCAAGAACATGCAGATAAGGTTCTTTCTTTTGTTGGAAAGCAGAAACAGCCTCCCAAGGGAATGGCTTCTTTGTGCTGGAAGCGGCCCACGGAATGTGCCTAATGTGCCGTTGAGTGTGGAGACACGGTGTTAGCTACTCATTGTCCCAAGTCATCTCCGTCTCGATATGGACTGGCTTTGGATCCTTTCCATACCATTCCATAGATATTCGTGGACTTGGCATATTAAAACGACAAAGGCAATCGATGCTGGACTCTCCGAAACTTGGTATTTAGACTCTGGCATACAACAGTATGCTAGGTTGGCAAAAAAACACAGGGTAAAAGGTGGAAGTATGTAGCAATAGCCTCCTAGACGACTTTGTGTGTGGTTCGTTCCTTGAGCACAGTACCTCTCCACGAATTGGACATTGAATGTATCATAGAAAGCGATGAGAATGACTCAGGAAGAGCCATGGAGGCCTTGACGAATTAATAGAACGCGGAACTCGATTCGGTCGTGTTGTATAAAGGGACGATCTTGAGTATAGTTTTTTTTCGACTCTGGAACGTGAAGAACTGGAAAATAGCTGCACCGTATCATCTGTGACAGATTGTACCCCCGTCAACAGCTCTACGTACTGATAGACTAGCATTAGAAACTCCACACCTAGTGGATTAAAATTGACTTAAAACCTGAAGTATCTCCCACTAGGATTTAGCACCTGATCTTCGTGGTCGCAGAAAGGGGCATATGGTACACATAACCTCCCAGGAGAACGCAACGGCCATTACGACCAATAAAGCTTTAAAAAGACAACCCCGAGTATTTTCCGAAGGTGCCAAACAATATGAAATAGTGGGTCATGAGAGGTCATAGTACAGAGGATTGAGATACGCTTCAAAGCAAGATCAAGTAATTTGACGGCGCTATGCCCGTCTCTCCAGTCTCCTTCTTTGCTTGCCACCATCTCCCGCTTACGTCTGAGACTTCCAGGATTTCGTGCTTGGAGAAGCTGATCTCGTTTGCGTCGTCTGGGTTCGCTTCGTAAGAATAAATAGCTTTCGCCCGATATGGGTATTCTGTGGGTGATCCAACATCATTCCTGGGATCATGGTGATCGGCGCCCATTCCACCAAGCGGTGCCACAGTTGTGGGGGTCTGTGCTGGTGAATGCGTGGCTATCGGTCCACCAAAGCGTGGCTGTGAAGCGTTGCGGTTATCAACGCCCACTGGGCCTCCAGGGTAGCCGGATACAGGTGACGAGGTCTCGAAGCCATTCAGCTGGGCGGAAGTGTACATCTGTGGCGCATGGTTCCCTGAAACCGTTGTTTCTGGTCGGCCGTTTGCATAATGTGGGCTTAAGGGTCTGCTGTTGCGCGTTGAGCCACGTTGTTCTTTGTGTAATGCGAACGAGTCGATGTAACCACGGTGACTGGCTTGAGGCGTTGAACCAAAGTAGAAGATCCATACGATCTGTAGTCCGTTAGGCTTGATCGATCTTTACCGTCCTCGCAGGTACTTACGCCGACCATAGCGAGCAGGATAAAACCTGCTGCAGCAGCTTCTTTAGCGCCATCTGAGGAATATACTAGTGCATTGATGATTGAAGTTGCGAAGGCAAGGCCAGCGGCCAGGAAGCCGACAATCTATGGAGAGTCAGTGTAAGCAATAACAAGCATGTTGAGTTTGCCTTACAGCAACATGGTATGTTTGCGTAGAGTCTGACCCCACGACTATCAAAACTCCGACTATACAGCAGAGATAGTATGCGAGGGTCCACCAGGCAAAGTTTGGGAACTCAGATCGGACGATGGAGACAATAGATGCGATAAAGGCGATTAACCACGCAAGCTATTGATCATGTGTCATCAGCCAAGTTCTTGTACGTTTGTATCCAGGTATGATGTAGACATACATAAGCAATAGAAAGTGTTGCCAGTGCGAATGGGTCGCCAACAATGTGTCCTACGATGCTTAGTGACTCTTCCTTTCTATTGTTGACATGTCCCTTACCAAAACTAAATCCACGTCCAAAACCAGTGCGCGCACGGCTGTTGGCTTCCAGATTCCCATTCATCTTGCGGAGAGATGGCGAATGGAGGCTGCCGTATGATGGCATAGAGAAACCAAGGCGTTGATTAAACTATTCACTGAGCACAGGCCAGTGAAGATGTTGTTTGTTGTGACGATGCTTTAAGGATTCCCAAATCGTCTGAATGAATATGTCTTCGTGGTTGAATTAATGCTGGTCTGTTGCGGAATGGATGGTGCCTGCCCCGGTTTAACAGCTTCTGGTAGTAAGAAAGGAGTGACTATTGCACTGGTCAATGAAGTGCGAAGAAAGTGATGACCGATGGGATGCAAGTTTGTCAGGATCCTGCTTCGAGGCTCGCAAGGGATTATAAGTTGATAGGTCGGTGGTGGTGGTGGTGGTGGAAGGAGGATTTGCGACGACTAGTTTAAGGCTCGATTCGGAGGAGTGAAAGGAGTCGCTTCGGTTTCAGCAGGAAGTAGGCGCCACTAAATTCATGCCAACCCTGCACCAACGCCTATGGAATCAGTGTTGTCAATGATACTTGATGGCGCGCGTGAGTAAGATCCTCTCAAGTTCTAAGTCCAGATAACTGGGTTTGAAGAGATTTCAAAGATTCTCATTTGATTTGTTCCGGTAGAATGCGACCACTACGGTACTTGTTGGCTTTGGTTAGACTCATCACGTGAGGGGGGGAGAGAGAGAGAGAGAGAGAGGGGAAGGTGGCAATGCTTGCTGTCCCGCTCCCTTTGCGTTGCACAACAAAGCAGGAACCAGGGCCTGGCCGCAAACAGCGCATTGACCAAGAACCGAAGCTTACTTTTCTATATTTAGAGAGTACCTTGTGGGGAAACTCAGATTGCACTATCTAGGTACGCTTCTTGCTTCTTGCTTCTTACTTCGACGATACCCGCGAAGATTGAGGATACTGCTATGTATCTGCCTGCAAGGTACCACAACATGAAGCTCTCGGAATTATTTATTATTGTAGCATAATTCCCGGCTTAGCCCCACAGCGGGAGTACGGAAATAAAGACTGCATGCACCATCCTCACGGGTATTCAATAATTATTTCTATCAGTGGCTGATTCTTTGTTGATTGTCGCCTAACAAGCCTTTGTCTGACGGCAAGAGGAGCATGGATAGAGGCGACTGTGCAAGGTGCATACACTTCAAATCCGTCATTGCCCAACCCTTCGAATGCCACTCGTCGTGAGTGACCAAGGCGTGCCCTCGGACTTATTAAAGTACCACAATGCCCAACTATTGAGGTTTGACCTGATCCATGTGTACTTTGCATAATTCCAGCACGACCAGAGGGTTTACTAGGTAAAGCGTCCTGTATAATGCTGCCAGTACGGATGCAATACCAAAACTGAACACGTTCTATCGATGACTGCACTGATTTGTAGGCGAAGCTCTCCCATTCGGACTGTATTCTGAATTATTTGATGCTTGACATTCGGAGATTCAGCGGCTGGAACCGAGGCGGTCAATGGAAGAAGGAGGAGAGTGGTCCTAGTATTCCTGGAGAAACTTGAGCCCCAGTACAGATGCTCGGCAACGCGACGATCCTTCATGACGGGGGCGGGCGTTGTTGCTGCTCCTTGTTATGGTCACCTTCGCCTTGGTGACCGAACTTCATGATCCGTAAGCTCTGTTAGCCTTGGCTTCCAGCGCTTTCAGAGTTTCCCCTCGCCTGACTCTACTTTCTACAGCATTCAATCTTGCCTCCCATTCCGACCAGCACTCACTTCCAGCCAAGACACCAAGTTCGTACCATCTCTGTATCATAGAGGCACTGCGCAGCCGAAGCTCCGCTATTTCTCGTCCCTGTGAGTCTTGTCGTAGCTCCACCTGTGCGAGCCTGGGGTGTAGTGTGATCATGGAAGCAGAGGACTCTGCTGAGGGTATTGGGGAACCCTTGATTGCGGTTAAGCGCGACGCTGTAGTTGGGTAAGACGTAGCACATGAGCTGATAATGGCAAGTAGTTCAGGCGTCGTCAAAGATGTCGGGACTTCTGCTATACTGGCAGGCTGGAAAAGATCTGGATGGGATCTGTCTGTCGATAGGTTAGTCAAAATACATTAAGCTTGCGTATGCCTTACAGAGCTTCAAGAGATCTTCGACGACGGGCGAGCTCGAAGCTAGCTTAGCCAAACTGTTCTCGACTTTAGCCAGACGCGTCAGTACTGTGCGATCTTTCCCTTCAGCGACCGCCTCCTGTAGAGACTCTTGGGCAGGATCATGGCCCGTTAGGAAGTACTCAATTCTCCGAAGCCGCTGCTCAAGGAGATCTACAGTATCCCTGGCAGTCTGCTCGATATCATCGGTCATTGAGAAGATACGGTGGACAATGATCGAAACAGCAGGAAAAGCCGAAGCTCTTGATCCACGATAGCACGTGATCGCTTGCAGAATCATGGGGAATTTTGACTAAGGTAGGGGGCCTCGGTTCGGTTCGGCTGATCCCGCTATCAGCCTTTTGAACGCCTGACTCCACCTCAGAGTGACAGTTCATCCCAACTGATGTCCATCAATGCGAAGTCATTTCGGAGATTGGGGTTCTGGACAGCCAATTTGTTCGCTCAGATGACGCAGTTGCGATGAGATTGACGGTCCGTACCGGTTATGCAGCTTACAGGCAATCATGCCGGGCGAAACAGCCGTTCCACGGGCAACAACCTAGCCGATCAATAGCTAGTCATACTTACGGTCACCATGCCGCTGCGCTCTCGGTACTCCCCACGAATGTCGAAGTTTCCTCAGCAGACTATACGGAAAATGCAAGACAAATGGGAGAGGCCATGGCGCGGATGCGAGAACTTCACCAGAAGATCGAAGGGGGCGGGCCGGCTAGAGCCAGGGAGAAGCATATAGCTAGGGGAAAGATGCTGCCGAGGGAGTAAGCGATCGAGCCACGGGCTATCTAGGTAGACGCGACTGACGTCGAAGTCGCATCACTGCCCTTATAGATCCGGGAATGCCTTTCCTGGAGTTGTCATCGCTGGCGGGACAGCAAATGTACCCAGGGGAAGATGTACCAGCCGGTGGCATCATCACTGGAGTTGGCACCGTTCAAGGCGTTTCTTGTGTGATTGTGGCCAACGATAGCACGTAAGTGGCAATGGGACTAAACCGCTGAGCATGGCTGATCCTGTCGACAGAGTCAAAGGAGGCTCATACTACCCTATTACTGTCAAGAAGCATTTACGAGCTCAGGCCATAGCTGAGGAAAATAGTATGAATACATTTGGTACAGATAATTGAACAATACTGAAGCCAATAGGGCTACCATGCATCTACCTCGTGGACTCTGGTGGAGCAAACCTTCCCCACCAAGCAGATGTCTTCCCAGATAAAGAGCATTTTGGTCGCATTTTCTATAATCAAGCAAGAAGTATATCTGTCAATCTATTCGTTTCATCTTAAAGCTAATTTGCCAAGTGAGTTCGAAAGGTATCCCTCAGATATCCATTGTCATGGGCCCTTGTACCGCCGGTGGAGCCTATGTCCCTGCAATGTCCGATGAGTCAATCATCGTAGAAAATCAAGGCACGATTTTCCTCGCAGGCCCTCCTCTCGTCAAAGCCGCCATTGGCGAAGAAGTTACAGCCGAGGAGCTAGGCGGTGGGAAACTACATAGCTCCATCTCAGGCGTAACCGATTATCTCGCTGTCGACGATGCTCACGCACTCGTTCTCGCTCGAAGATCTATCAGCAACCTCAACTGGCCGGAGCCAGAAACCAAAGAAGTCCCTTTTAAAGAGCCGCTATATGACCCAGAAGAACTCGCCGGCATCGTCGGCACGAACCTCCGTAAGCAAATCCCAGCCCACGAAATCATCGCCAGAATCGTCGACGGCAGTGAGTTCGCAGAGTTCAAAAAAGATTACGGTACCACCCTCGTCACAGGTACTTTCCTCCCAACCCTCTTCCTTTTTACCCCATAGCTGGAAGTCCCCTAACCCGCCGGGCCCCAGGCTTCGCACGTATTCACTCGCAACCCATCGGCATCCTAGCCAACAACGGCATCCTCTTCTCCGAATCCTCCCTCAAAGGCGCGCACTTTATTCAGCTTTGCTGCCAACGTCGTATCCCCTTGCTCTTTCTCCAAAACATCAGCGGCTTCATGGTCGGCGCCGAGGCCGAAAGGGGCGGCATTGCCAAGAACGGTGCGAAGCTGGTCACGGCAGTTGCATGTGCGGAAGTACCAAAGTTCACGGTAGTATTTGGTGCGAGTGCTGGCGCGGGAAATTACGGCATGTGGTACGTCCCTTTAAACCACCCCTCCTATCTCCCCCCTCTTTTCTACCACACCAACCCAACTAAATCCCCATCCAGCGGGCGCGCCTACTCCCCCCGTTTCCTCTGGACCTGGCCCAGCGCCAAAACCGCCGTTATGGGCTCCACCCAACTCTCCGCCGTCATGGCTGCCGTCGGCAAATCCATTGACCCAGACCTCAAAGCGCGCATCGAGCGCGAGAGCGAGGCCGTGTTTTCGAGCGCAAGGTTGTGGGATGATGGCGTGATAGCGCCGGCGCAGACAAGGGCCGTGGTGGCGCAGGGGCTAAGGGCTGCGGCGGGGGGGAGGAGGAGGGAGGGGGAGACGAGGTGGGGGGTTTTTAGGATGTGAGGGGGTGTTTTTGTGAGGAGACTATGGGGAGCGATGGGTGGATGCGAAGAGGAGATGTGGGTTGGGGGCGATGGAGGCCGTCCGTGGGATGTGTGAGTTGAGGGGTTCCACCGGAACACCGGCAACAAAGATCACTCCACACTACGGTCTCGACAGCAGACCTCAGACCGAATGGGGACCAGAACAGGCCTCGAGCCGAAGAGAGTGCGTGTCTAGTACCCCCATTAAACACAATGCAGCAGCAGGCCCGTAGCTCCTGCCTTTCCACCAAACAAGTTCGAGACCTCACGTTCTTCCGTTATTTGCGTCCTCTCCCACCATCCATCGATCGATAATGCCCATCCATTCCTGAGCCCACCCCCTCCACAATGGAAAATTCTCCATTGAAGTATATAAAAAATAATCCAGATAATCGACCCCTTTTTTTTTTTGTTTTTTGGCAGACCTTACTACTACTAATGAGCGGCGGTCATGACCGAGATCCGGAAATGGGAAAAGAATCAGGGGTTTTGGCTATGAATCTTGTGCTGCAAATTCGTTCCTGTTCTCGTGTGTGCTTTCCCGTAAATCAATTTGTTTGGCGGTAGTAGCTACGTCTCAATTCTGGTGTTGTTTGGGCCTGCAATTACCGTGATATTGTCGGGGGGCCGCTTTGTGGTACAGTAGGTCTCGCGAGAGGATCCACAAAGCACCGGTTTGTCCGTTTGGTAGCAGGTAATTCGGATTATCTACCCCCAGCCACGAGGATGTATTTAAATTACCATTAGCAGCCGCAGATCTAAAAGCCACAGATCTACACGGCTCCTCTCCAATAAGTAACGGCATGTCCCAATAATGCTCCACCAACACCCAGCCTAACCCGACCCGAATGCTCGCTTCTCCCTTTTTCACAGAATTGTACACCGTGGCCTTCTTTCCACCGGCTTCGGCTTCGGCTTCGTCCTCCCCTTTCCCCCCCCAGGCGGCCTCTGCGGTCTGACCCTCGGCCGTCCATTCTCCATATCCTTAACTTGGCCCCGCACGTCCTTGCGGATAATCTGCCTGCAGAGATCCACAAACGCCTCGTCGACATTCGCTCTCCGCCGCGCGCTCGTCTCGTAATAGGGAGCATTGCCCCAGTTTTGGGAGACGCTGAAGGCGCGGGCGCGGGAGACGGCGCGGTCTTCTTCGAGGTCGCATTTGTTGCCGACGATGACGAGGGGGACGGATGCGTCGTCTTTGATGCGGACGATCTGGTCGCGGAGTTCGGCTAGTTCGGTGAGGGAGGAGAGGGAGGTGATGGAGAAGACGAGAAGGAAGCCTTGGCCGGATTTCATGTAGAGTTCTCTGTTGGAAAAAGTGGAGGGATTAGGTAGGTATTGAGATGGTGGGAAGAAGGGTAAGTGTACCTCATAGCCGCTATAGACGGGACGTTGTCAGCTGCGTCTCGCGAGTAAATGAGGTACAGGAGTAGCTTACTAAACTGTTCCGTGCCAGCGGTGTCTAATATCTCTAATATACATTGACGGCCCTGTTTGAAGTCAGTAGGGGCGGATTTCAACAAGGAGCTGTCGGTCACGTACATCGACCTCGATCTGCTTCCTATACGAGTCTTCTATTGTCGGATCGTAGCTTTCTATCCACACATTCTGTACAAATTGCGCTGTCGGTGCAAATCAGCGTCTGCCTCCTTTTCGCTAGACCATCAACACAACGAACCGGTAAGACAGCTTTTCCCAACGCCACCTATTCGGTACTGGTCAGCATATTTCGGCAGGATCGTAGTGTACGAAGCTTACCAGCACCCAGAACTACTATGTGGTACTCCCGCCTAGTTCATCTTGTCAGCTACAACCCAGCGAGCGCTGTTCGGGAGAGCTCTACCTTTGGGACATTGCGTAGGTGTTTTCCCTATCCTTTGCACACCGTATCTTCGGATTCCACTGCTCTTGTTCGCCAAAGAAAGTCTCCCTCAAAGAACCCCAGTTATTTTGTGCGATGAATGAGCTAATGACTCTACGGGCTCGTTCGCCGTTAGTGTCGGATCTGCTACCGGACTATGAATGCTTTGAGATCGATCATCTGCCCCAGAACGCCGAACAGATTGTGGATGAGGCCACCAATACTATTTTATTTGGCAGGAGCGGTCAGGATCGAGTGCAAGGTCAAGTTGTGGGTTGATTGATGTGGCTAGGCGCCATGGCTTGGAATTTGGTGGTAGGCTGTGGTGGATGATGTGGTGGATGGATAAATGTCGGCAGTAAGAAAAGGTTAGGTTAGGTATCTAGGTTTAGGGCTGTTGAAGTTGGTCGATTGGTGCACACCAAATCCAGGCCCAAAGTATCGGGAGAGTGGCACAGCCAATTAGTCGCGCTTAGGTCCGTCCCAAGCACAAAGCAAGGCGAGCAATAAGCAATAAGCAATAAGCACCAATCCGGACAGCCTTATTCCTCGACATTCAGCCTATCATCCATTTCTTACACCCACCACTCTCGCGGCTGCCTACATACATCTCCGTCAATTTGACACCCTCGACGTCGTACCGCTCACCACCGGCAGTTCTTCTGTTCGCCGAACCAGACATGGCGCGTATTCTAACTCTACCCGTCGAGGTTCGACTACAGATCTATCAGGATTTGATCATTTATGATCGCCCCTACAAAGACCATCCTTGGGGTGGCCATCTTCTGGCCTCCTGGGCCTACAGGTTCCACCGTGGCATTCTTGGTGTTAACAAACAGATTAATCAAGAGGCAATGGGAATTTTCTATGGTATGAATCAACTACGATTCTATATCAATACCAGGCCTTCGCGAAAAGAAAATGTCCAGGCCTCGATGAGCACTTTGAAAGCCTTTCAGAACTCGCTTTGCTTTCAGTTTGTACAACGCCTCAGCTTCGACATGCACCTGAGCTGTAAGATGAACCGCACCTATTTCGGCAGGACTGGGCAGGTACTGGAAAACATTACAAAAGCTCAGGTCATGTTCGATAAACTCTGTCTTGTTTTGGCCAAAGCACCTAGATTGAGGGAAATTGAAATAGCTTGGAACGACGATATTCCCTATGGTCATTGGGAACTCAAGCGTTTGCTGCTGCGCCCTTTGGGCAGATTGCCTGCCAATTGCGCTATCAAAGTCGATGTAGTAATAGAGTCAGGCTATCTGAAGTCTTGTTCTGATAGGACATTCTTGGACAACCTACAGGAGTCACTGGTGTCGTCCCGACATGGACAATAATAATTTGGTGTAACAATCCTTCCTGTCCAATTGAAGATATGATCGCTCCAGGTTTTTTTGGTTTGTATGATAGGACACGACTTCTCACGGAGCTTTCTTGGGTGAAACAACGGTCCTTACAGGATCAATCTTCATGTCTTCTGTCGAGTTTCAAGATATCATCGAAGCTTTGCATACCTACTTATCTTCATAGGAATACTGTGACAGACATTCTAGTGCAGCATCCACAGTTAAGAATTGAATGTCAACAGATCTGTCATTGAGAGATATCGTTGTTCGGAGTTACGAAGCAATTGCAAGAGCCTTTGGTGTTTCACTGGCTACAAGTCAGCTGCCGATCATCCAAAAATAATACATCATGAGCCTCATTGGTGTCAGTCAGATTGGCCCTTCAAGGACGATGTTCAGCGACTTTCAATAATCACTTCACCCGTGGCTGTCATTTGAACCCCAGCACATCTCCTTGAACATCCAGCAAAAGCTCAAGCGTATCTCTAGGTCCAGGATGTTTCATGGGTTTAAACGCAAGTCATCTAAGAATCACTCTACCTACTTGGAAGTATCATCACTCTCAGGTTTGAATCAACAGAGACGAACAAAGACCACCCCTATCTAGCTCTGAAATGACCAAGATCAGCCGAGACTACGCCGTCGGCCTCCTGCAAATTCCGTTGCTGAGTGCTCTGAAGATTTGTGGGCAGCAGAGAGCAATTTCTGCAAAGACGGTCTGGTGTAGACCCGGACGAAACCGTCGGGGCATAATGTGCCGAGCTCCCAATACCGATGACGTCAACCATCACCATCTGCAAGACAGTCAAGTCTGTTTAGACAAGTTTTGTGACATTGGTGGACCGAACTTCTCCCACTCAGGCCCTGGAACACGATATTGGAAACATTCGTCTTTAAACTACCTTTGTCTAACCTACCTACCTGGCAAGTGTTCCACCTGATCTGTCATAGTCACTCCTCCACATCATTCCACCAACATGCCGACTCCAGGTGACTATGATGTAACCGGCATTGAGTACTACAAAATTCCGTCCTTCCAATTCGTCTCAGGCGAAACTCTTCCCGTCAGTATCGCTTACCGCTCTTACAACCCCTCTTCCGCCAAAAAAGCCTGCATCCCCACCTGCTACGGCGGTCGGATCAACACCACCCTCGCCTTCAATGGCACAGATGGTGCTCTCTCTTCCTATCATATCGTCGTTATTGCCATGTTCGGCAACGGCGAGTCCTCTTCCCCATCCAATACACCCGATTTTCCAAAAAAGCTCGACTACCGCGACTGTGTGCGCGCGCAGTATGAGTTGTTGACAAACCACCTTGGGATCAAGGGGCTAGAAGTTGTGCAGGGATTTTCAATGGGTGGTCAACAAGCCTACTACTGGGCCTGTATGTATCCCGACTTCGTAAAGGATGCAATCGTGACATGCGGTTCTGCGCGCACGAGTCTGCATAACTACACCTTCATCGAAGGCCCAAAAGCTGCTCTAATCAACAGTGTTGACTACGAAGACGGTGCTTTCCGAGCCAAAGGGGTCAAACCAGTCAGGGGTCTCCGAGCTTTTGGAAGAGCATACTGCGCCTGGGCCATGAGCACCGCGTGGTTTCGCCAACGCCTGTTTGAAAAGTCCGGTTATAAAGACTTGGAAGACTTCATCAAAGGGCAATGGGAAGCCTCATTCGAGACATGGGACGCCGAAGATCTGTTGATTTTGGCTCGGATGTGGCAAGCTGGAGACGTGGGTACGACGAGCGAGAGTGGGGATTATACCAAGGCGTTGGAGGGGGTGAAGGCGAGAGTTTTGGTCATGCCGGCAAGGACGGATCAGTACTTCCCACCGGAGGATAACGAGATTGAGATGAAGCATTTGAAGCACGGCACCCTTGCCGTGATTGAGACTGTATGGGGCCATATTGGCGGTGGAGGGGCGAATGAAGAAGATACAACTTGGATGGATCAAAGGATAAAGGAATTCTTGAAGTAATGGTCTGAATTGGAAACCGTTGTTCATCCATGTACAATTCTAGTATACAACCACCTCTAGTACATTGATTTTCAGGATACTTCATAACACATTCGATGATGTTTCAACACAAGTCTGGCTTACTGCCTCTACTTTGACTGGGATTGAGGTTATAGTGTTTGACATGAGTTAAAGGTTTGGTGTGCGACGAAGCATTCTGATTTCTGATGTGTACCCGACTCCTCTTACCTTTCCCCTCGCATTTTTCAAAACAATCAAACGCTATCCATTCTCTATCGTGAGGGCGGTCTGGCTACTTCCATTGTATTTTCCATGGCATTCTGAAAACACGTCATTCTTAGACAAAAATAACCCCCTCACCCAACTCCATTCAAGAAACACCATTTCTCACCACCCCCCCGAGTCCGCTCGCAACCCCCGAGTCCGCTCGCAACGACCGCAAATACCACATCCCCCCGCCTTCGCGATCCCAACCCCTATCATTCGCTTTTTGCGCGTCGATATGATGGAGGGGAGGTGGAGCTGGCTTAGGGAGGAGTGAGATGGGAGGGGGTGGTAAGAATAGGGGGGCGGTTCTGGGATTAAAGGGGGAGGGAATGGGTTATAGTGCTGGCGGGGAGGGAACTGGAACAGAATGATCTTTCGCAGTCACTCATGTGGAACCTCTGACTACCATATCGGTACAAAAGCAGGCTAGAGAATCACTATGTAGATGCATTCTTTCTCGGTCTATCAGCACATGTCTTTCTTGTAGTCAGCACCCCCATCTGAAAAAACTAGTATCAGGTCCTCCAAAAATCCCGCCTCTGCGCAGGTCTCTGAGATATACATCAACGCCGGACCGCATCGCTCCCCTCATAACCCACGTTTCGACATCACTCGTGACTCATACTCTTTGCAAAATCCTGAACATCGTCGACGCGAGTCCTGGCTATAGCAGTGCGTTTCAGATAACGGGTAAGAGAAATCAATATAAGCCTCCTTACCTCTCCTTTCAATCCATGATGTACAAGCCATGGATCACTTCTGCTCAAAGAACCCCTCCACGCGCTCGACCAAATCGCTTTTCTTCCCAGAAGTATGCAGCCCCTTTGCTTGGAGCCAGGACTTGAGAATGGGGACTGTGAGCTAAGAGGATAGTGATGTCAGCATCGCCCTCTGAAATCGCACAGTAATGTCAATCAAGACCACGGAGGCGGTCAAGGAGATCTATTCACCTTTCCAACAGCGTTCTTGTCAAAAGCTTTTTTCATCTCCTTATCATCGATGGCGTCATCCGTCTTGGCCTTCTTCCCCCGGATGGCTAGATCGTCCGCTTCTGGCGCAGCCCGCTTCGCCGGTACTGAGTCGTGCTTATTGGATTTCTGCCACCTTTCATGCTGGTCGTGTAGCTCGTTGCCCCAGTCAATGGCCAAGGGGCCGGCTCGCTTGTCGATCTGCCTGTACTTTGGGATTGTCTTGTCTTCGGGCTTTTCGGGCAGATCTTCGTCGAGGGCCATGGCTTGGAGGATACGATAGTGCCATTGGAGTGCAGGGTTTGGATATTTCGCGGGGAAATATTGAGCTTTTGGTAATTGGAGCATTTGGATCACTTCTCTCATTCGATCGATGAGCGGTCCGGGTGCCTGAATCAATGTCGTTTCTGGATTTTGTCGTATGTCGTCTGCGAAAGGTAAGGGAGTGATCCACAAACCTGGAGGGGTAGTTTGAACGCCGTTGTCATCCATTTTTTCAGCTCCTGGGATGATCGCTGCAATCTGCGGTGTAGCGTTCTTTCTGGCTACAAACCAAGCTACTCCCATTTTCTCATCCTTTAGAAGTTTTTGCTGTAGCGCTGAGAAGACGCGGGTCGACCCCACATAGTCCTCCTCGGATGGGTAGATGAAGGTCGAAGGCCTGAGATTGGCCCATATAGGCAGCGTTGAAAGAGGCTTGAATCCTATTATGCGAATACCCGGGTCTCCAAAGTGACGTAACTTCTCGACTTCTTCAGGAGTAAAGGTAATCTGTTCACCGCCAAATTTGTAGGTCTTTCTAATTTCTACCTTTTCCACTGCGCGTGCTGTATCCTCGGCTAATTGGACTGTCACTCCAGTGGCGATTTGCGCTTTCTCTCCACTGACGTCGACATAGCAACTCCGTTTCGGCTCCTGACGTTTAAACATGATGAAGCCTTTTACAGAAATTTTAAAACCTGGACCGATCTCAAGCGGAAGGTTTGAGAACAGAGCTCTCCGTGCAACAGCTTTCGAGTTAATGGAGGACAATAGAGAAGTCAGAAGAGAGATCCCGTCGCCAGTAGAGGAGGGAACGGAGGCGCCTGAAATTGGTGCCGGTGCTTCTGGGTCGGAGGGTGAAGCGTTATAAATGATATCCTAAGTTTCGTCAGCACGCCGAACAGGAGTGTAGGCGAAGCAGGTGGTACATCGTAAAATTTGGCTCTATCAAATGCACTATTTGGCCTTGATATAGGAAATAATTCAATGATAACACCCAGGTCATACAAATCCTTAGCTCGGACAGCAGCTGATGATTTCAGTGCTTTATCGTTGGCATGAGGGTCGTCGTCATCCGTGACAATAAAGAGCCGACGTGAAGAGAAATTTGGGGCTTTGGTGGTGAAGATCTGATTAGCACAGAAGAGCACATTTGCCATTGAAACTGGTTCTTTAGATGGCACCAGTAGGTTCTTCGATTCTTCTTCGTCCTCAATCAAGGTTCGAAGGGTTTTCACATCCCCCGCTGTTGGTACATCAAGATCTGTAAGGAGATAGCAATGCGGATACGCAAGTCCTCCTCGGTCGTTGTCATCTCCTTGGAATCTGGACTTCTCTGTGCCGTACAGAAGGACTCCCATCATGTCGTTGGGGTTTGAGATGATGCGCTGTTGCATGAGAGCATAGGCGCACTTCAAGGCTGCTGATGTAGGACTATCTTCATTTGCTTTCTTAGAGTCTGCCGATGGAGGCACTGCAAGCATGGAAGGGCTGACTTCAACCACGAACAATACTGCATCTTTGACAGCTTTGTAGGCCTGGATGGAAAGGAATCAGGACAATGTTGTCATAGAGCTCCCGGCAAAGCTTACAGTTTCATCAAGCTCTTGGTCTTGCTCGTCCCCATCTGCATCTTGGGGCTTCCACTTGTTTTCTTCTGCCATGGTGAAAGATACCGTGATCGTTCGGTAGAGAAATTCAATGTTCAGTGCCTGTCAGCGCAAGTACTTGGTGCATTATGGAGAAGTAGATAGTCCCCAATTACTACAGATCATTCCTATTTATCGGAACGCCCTCGGTCGTTGGTAACTGTCAAGACAGACGTGACCCGCGATTAGGTTTCGCGAAAACACCTGACCCCGCGCACAGGGCTGCCAGCGACAGGGATTATCTTGCAGAGGCGTCATTGACGGGCACTTGACCCAATTCGAGCTTGCCCTAACTTTCTTACGGTCTGCGATACTGTTCGATAGAAACATCTATAATTTTGCACCCTTTCTGCTCTATCACATCGGGCCATTTTGATCTGATTCTTAATCTCGCCTACAGCTGGTCCCATGGCTCTCCGAAACCCTACATCCAAGCTCTTGAAATACGCATCCTCGTCCTTTCCCATCTCAGCAAGATGTGCCGCCTCACTATCCGTACATCTACAGCAATCTCGGCCACGGCAGCCATATGAACACACCAGATCCATGGCCACAGTTGTACCGCCAGTCACTCAGGATGCGACATCCTCCAAAGGTCCCACGGCCATGGTCTTCATGAATATGGGGGGCCCATTAAGAACAAAAGATGTTGGAGTTTTCCTTAGCAGGCTATTCGTAGGACTCATCAAACTTCATAGACGAAATCCTCCTTTCCAACTGACTAGCTTCTCTCTTAGGCCGACAAAGATCTCATTCCCCTAGGTCCCTTCCAATCATATCTCGGCCCTATGATATCCCGCCGTCGAACCTCCAAAATTGAGAAACAATACGCCGCGATAGGCGGCGGCTCACCCATCCGCAAATGGTCAGAGTACCAATCCTCAGAGATGTGCAAGATCCTCGATAGGATATCTCCCGAAACCGCGCCCCATAAACCTTACGTTGCATTTCGCTATACCGATCCGCTGACAGAAGAGATGTACGCGCAGCTACTAGCAGACGGTTTTGGCGGCGGAAAGGGAGGCCGTGCAGTAGCGTTTACACAATATCCCCAATATTCTTGTTCCACAACCGGCAGTTCGCTGAACGAACTTTGGAAATGGCGGAACCGGCTCGAAGGGAAAGGCACACCCGGCGAATCGAACCCCCGAGGAGCTATTACCTGGAGCGTAATTGACCGCTGGCCTGTGCACCCCGGACTCGTCGAGGCGTTTGCGCAAAACGTCGAAGCTCAATTGGCAACCTACCCCGAGGACCAGCGGAAAGATGTCGTCCTCCTCTTTTCGGCTCACAGTCTCCCCATGAGCGTCGTAAACCGCGGTGACACGTACCCCGCCGAAGTTTCCGCAACCGTATACGCCGTCATGCAGCGCCTGAAATTCTCCAACCCCTACCGCCTGTGCTGGCAATCGCAGGTCGGGCCTTCGAGGTGGCTAGGAGCCCAGACCAGTGACACCGTGCAGAATTACGTGAAAAAGGGGCAGACAAACCTCATACTCATCCCCATAGCTTTCACCAGCGACCACATTGAGACGCTATACGAGCTGGACCAAGAAGTCATCCACGAGGCAGGGCATCCCGGTGTTAAAAGGGCGGAAAGTCTAAACGGGAATCCGATTTTCATCGAGGCGTTGGCAAATGTGGCGGTGCAGCATCTTAGGAGTGGGGAGAGCTGTTCGAGGCAAATGGGGCTGAGGTGTCAGAATTGTACGAGTGAGAGGTGCCTGGAGCAGGTAAGCCATGCTTTCTTTGGCCCTCTAGATTTTACCGTGGCTGACAAATTCTTGCAGAAAAAATTCTTTGTCGGACAGGGGAATATGCTGGCTGCAATGTAGATAGATGTGTTACCCTGCTTATAAACCTCAATCGGGCTATGAAGTGCGATTAAAAATTTAACCAAATGGACACATAGTCATCCGTTACCTTAGAGCATGGAAACGGAGCGGGTTGAGTGATAGCTGGGGTAGTGGATAAGTCATTTGCCGGAACCCACTCCCCGACTTAATGAGGAAATCGTAAGATAGCTGGGTGAAAGTGGCTAGCCTGATTTCAAGACTAGGCACAATTGGATGCGAGCGCACAATGCTATAGATAGCTAAACGATTCATAACTCGTGATTATTACCTTCCATACTAAATACCCAACCTCATGCCTATAGTCCCCCCCCAGAAACACCGCGGCGCCTCGCTCTTCAGACAAACCCCTCAACCCCGATTCCCCAACCACCCCTTCTTCAGCACCCGACTGCCCCTTTTCGTACCGGCAGGCGGTTCAGCGCTCATAGCATCATTGACCTGCTCCCTGCCCTTCCCCTTCTCGTTATTGGCCGCTCCCACGCCGGTGCCAAAGTCGTGCACGCTCTGGCCTGGGGCCCAGACCCCGAGATCGGGCTGGGTGGCTGCCGGGGTGGCTCCTTGGGCGGCTTTGCGGTGGCGGTAGCGGCGGTGGAGGAGCCAGAAGCCGAGGGCGACGAGGGAGAGGCCGATGAAGAGGACGATTAGCATTACTACCCAGCGCCAGTGGGTTGACATCCTGGATGAGTTGTAGATTAGCTTTATGTGAGGGCAGCTTGGGGGGGTTTTGTACCATCCTGGCTGCGGGCCACTTGGTGTCGCCGTTTCGTTCACTCCGGTCAATCCGGCACTCGAAGTTGCGGCTGCTGTGGCAGAAATACTCGTTGAAGGCGTCGTTGTAGTAGGCGCTGGCTGCTGTCCTCCTTGCGGAGCTCCGGGCTTACACAGCCCCTGAAACCAATTCTGTATTGTAGTCATATCTGCCGGCGGGCATGATGGGCAAAGGGGTGTCGGCCCCCCATACAGCGGCTGGAGGAACGTCGATTGACAAAAACAAGACTGATAGATGCCTTGATTCGTAACCGGAGCCGCAGGAGGGACACAACCTCCCTGTGCTTGAATAAGAACCGGACATTGCTGAGCGCAGGCAGGCAGAGTTGACGAGATAAGAGTTTGAGCGAATGTCACGTCGACCAGAAGTGCGAAAAGAGCGATAGCTAGGATATGGAACATGTTGGAGTAAGCTGTAAATGAAGTCATGATTGACGAGAACCCAACGAGTGGAGGTTGAGATGATGATGGTTCATCTAGAAACGAGTGATGGAGTGGAAATGCTTTGGGTGAGGTTGCATTTGGGCTGTCGAGAAAATACGAGGCGGAGAAGCCATTGAGCTTCCAAGAAGGCTGAGCTAGGATCCTTAGCGTTGATGCCTGTCCGCTTGCTGTTTGGAGTAAGGTTGGCACGTTGGGTTGTACTTTAATTGGCGAGAACAACCTCCCATCTCTCTACCATAATCTGCTCACCTTCTCTTTCTTCGATATCTTTTGTAATGTATATATGTGATAATAGAGCCTTCAATGTCATCAAACATCGAAAGTAAGATTAATCTAGTGCACTGTGTCACTAGAAATTCTGACGGTGTTAGCAGACTTGGTTAAAGCCTATTGTTTACTGCACAGTGTCAGTGGATTCATCCTTTTGTCTTTTTGGTTGAGAGTCTGATCCTCATTGAAGCTGTTTGTTTTGTTTTCTTTCTGAGCTACTTTTAAGGCTTTCTGGGAATGAATAAATTCAAATTTGTTACTGCGGTGATATTGCACTAAATGTCTCTTTTGAGTGGGTAGAGCGCCATGGACAAGGTTGTTTCGGGAGCAATGGAGTACATAGTGGTTATTTGCAGTTTTGGGTATCTAGAAGCAAGCGATCCAGGTACAGCGAGATGTCGAATACACCTTAGGACGCATGGATGCATCCTCAATGCGCGCCAGAGGAAGCTCTCCTATCCTCCGAAACACCAACATACCTGTCCATCTGAGCTTCAAGAATTCGAAAATCAAGGTTTAGTGGTGCATCATGTGCCAGATGCATAATCTTGAATTGACTTTCGAGTATCCTGTGGTGTCACACCGGTACCCACATCTCAGCTTCGCGATGATGCTTCTTTCGATGGTCAACTGCACCTGAGTAAGATATACTCATCATCTGCGAGACTGACCCCCCAATAATTATAGATTTAAACATCATTCTGTCTAAAATCCCACCAAGCAGTGTCGGGTTTCGGCAAAGAAGAAATAAGAGCCAAGCCAACTGTTAGACCAACTGGCATTTGTGGTATGGGCAGTCAAGATTAATCAGTTCTCTATAATTCCACCACCCAATTCTTCTTATCGCATAAGCTTTGGAACCAAACCAGCGTCGGTAAGATTAAGCACTTGTGAGAGCAAAGCAGGATCATTTAATTTCAATCATCAGCAATTTCAATGGATGCATGCCAAAAATTGCTGCACTTGGTCGAAAACATAGGATGACTTGTCTTGAAGTTCCTTGTCAGGGGGCCGTTAAAGAAAAGGTTACCAGTGTGTTTAGTTAATGTGCAGGTGGAAGTTCTTTATGAGATAAAGCTTGCCCTATATCGTTGTTTGCTTTCTGCTTTTCTCTTCTTCAGCTTTGCTATTGTTGTGGATCTTGAGTGTTTCCGTTCTAAATACGTCTTCGTATCTAGTTCTTCTGATGAATTAAATGATAAACTTATCCTTATTAAATTCCGATCAAAGTTCTACGAAATAAGATGATGTACCTATTCATGGTAATGTAAAGCTGTCAGATGATTATAATCGTGTCGTGAGTAGGAAGTATGCCAGATGTTTGTTGCCAAGGTATACTTTTTCGTACAAGTAGCTAAGCTTTTGTCTTAACAATTTTATAGGTATTTGAGAAATAACTTAGCAGTATCTAAGACAGATCGTACAGCTATGCTTCAATATTAAACCCACCATCAAGCGCAACGAAGTTCAGGTCAGATCCGGTGTTCAGGTGAAAGCGAAACGAGACACAGGACTTCATCCCGAACGCTCAAGGTACTCAAAATGGTTTTGGGGATCATATATTTTGATCAGGCCACAATTCGCTGTTTGACCCATGATGGATGATAGCCCACCACGATGACGCTCCGCCGGGTGCTTTAAAACTCGCGAGGGGATCGTTGCCGTCGCTGCCTGGCGGAGGTTTAGGGAGGGGCTTTGATTTGGGCGGAGGGGGCGGAGGTTGGGTTTTTTGGTTACGGGTCCAGCCGTAGGTGACGTCTAGATGTGTAGTTGATTAGCAGTGGGGTTTTCAATGCAACGAACGGGCGGCAATAAGGTTTCTCCGCGGGGTCGAATCTTCTATGGAGGAACAAGAGTTGGAGCGGCACATACCCAAAGCGTAATACATGAGGCTTTCTGGATTGAGAACGGCAACATCAGGGTCGCTGACTGCAAGGGCGATGCAGTTATCTTGGCCATAGCGTTCGGCATAGTGAGGATCGTTGCTTTGACCTGTGGAGAAGGGGATGACGAAGGTGTAGTGGAAGAGCTTTACGCGGCATGTAAGTATTTCGCTTTTATTGGGGTGATTATGAGACGTCGTGCATACCTCATGGATTAGTATGGCTGCTCTGCTCTCGAGTGTCGATATAGCTCCCGTGCCTGTGCCGGGTTGAGGAGGTACCACGGCTGATGATGGTGGCGACGACCAGTATGCCCGGAAAATCGACATAACTTGGGGTTGGGCCGTCGTTACGAACGCTTGAACATCACCACCTTGGGTGTTGGCGTTCGCATTCTGAATGAAATAGAGGTTAGATGAGTCTGAAGCAGCGATTATTCAAGCAGTGTCCAGATGAAGCTTACACTGGCGAAGACATCCAGTGTACGGGTATTACTTGGACTGTACAGGTCTACAATATTCTGATAACCGTCTAAATAAAAGGGTCAGAAATTCAATGGCAGCACTGAGATGTACATTGACCACTCACGGAGAATAGGAGCAACGTGAGCAGCTGTGGCTCCGGGTCCAAACCATCGTATAAATTCAGGCGTCGACTCGACACCAGTCTGGCTCAGAATCTGGCTTGCCGAAAAAGCTAATGCGATGGCACCTTCCATGTCTGTGCGGAAAAGATCCTCGAGCTGTTGTTGGGTATAACCAGGGAATTCAAGATCCTCGAAGTCGTGTAGGTTGAGATTAACGTTTCGCTTGCTGATTTCCACATGGCGAGATGTGGGGAGAACATGGCCGAGAGCGCTGAAGGTCGAGTTCAGGAGGAACAAGGACCCGAAAAGAGCCTTATACATCATGTTGAAGATATAAAGTCGTCAGAAATAGTATAGATAGAACAGCGGATCCGTGTGCTGGGGAAGCTCATTTTATAAAGTGCGGCCATGTTACAGTAAAGTCGAAAGCTTTGCCTTCTTACAAACCACAAGTGTGCTTCAGTGAACCAAAAGAGAAAATAGCCGATCACGGAACTGTGACCGTAGAGCCCGTAGTAGCTCAGGGGCAGTGCGTCAAAGAATAATAGGGTTTCTTATAAATAAAAACACGAGGCTTCCCCTGTTGCAATGCCCGGGGTTCGTAAGCGGCCAGATTGGGGGAAACTTCCATTCCATTTTCTAGGACTCCTATAATTGTGATTCTCAGAAAAGAAGATGAGAATAAGGGGCGATAAGGACAAGCATGAGTAGCATGGCAAGGTAAGCGGATTAGTCGACCTGTCTCATTCTTCGGAGAATGACAATCCAAGAGCTAAGGAGTACGGAACATGTCAGATGAATGGTGGGGCAGTACGGAAACAAGATGCTGACACAGCTGTTTGTATAGATACATAATCGGGGACTCAAACAGGAAACCTTAGCGAAGGTCATGGGTGCACAGTAAAGTGTTGGGTAAGGGACAGCGAAGACACGGAATTCTAGGTACTAGGTAGACATCGTGATCGCAACTCATACCTATTATATTAAGGTACCGGTAGTATGCAAGATGAATTATTTTAGCGAAAATTACTTCGAAAGGTAATTCAGCGTCTTCAAAATCTTATCAATCAACTTTATTACATCTCGTTAGTTTATATAAAAATTTCATAAAGCGTTATAACGTGAGACTATTCTTAAGATGCAATGAGATCAATATTGATGAGTTTTAGAAAATTACGAAGACACTTGAATCAACTTTAATTTCGCTAAGAAGATCTACCTACAACCGCGTGCGCGGCTGACAAAGCGGGCCGGCGCTAAGGTATCGTCGTCTCCTGCTAGGCTGCTTGTATCTGACTGTACTCGTGTTAGTAACAGGTGCATTGCACATAGAGATGGAGCAGATACATCCTAAACAAATACATTGCCATTGCAGTGGTGGCGGTAGCATTTCGGTGCTGATCCTCAACCAATCATTGTCAAAGCTCGCTCACTCAGAGCAACAAACGCTGCTTTCTTGCCCTCGACTCTCTATTAGACACATATGATTGGGGCTACGATCTGTTGTTTTTTCGTTTTGTCTGACTTTGCTCGATCAGCAGCTAGCACATTGCCAGAGCTCCGTTGTAGACTTTGCCACGTTCCGCATCTGATATGTCTGACCTTTTACCTTACGTACTGCGGCGTTATTCTTCTTTGTCAAAGCTTTAGCATTACGTTACATCTGCTCGCCTCTGTTTATTCATGAGCTATATCGGGCTTCCGCCAGCTTTGTAAGCCGGTCTTTCGTGGCCGGTCGCGAACTCCATCTATAAACCTCCCCATTTGCCATTGTTGAAATACAGCTCAACCCACCGATATCTGAATTTTCCATCAAATCCGTTCTCGTATATCTCTCCTATGGCTCTCAAATATACATCTTTCGTCTTTGCCTACTGCTGCCATTTGGTCGCCAGCCAGACAGCCACCTCATGGCCCCCTTCTACTTCTGTTCCTGCCGCAATTTCGAAAATAGGACTCGTGGCAGCATGTTCAGGTACAGCAGCGCCACCCAACGGAGCTGGAACTATCCCCCAGAACCTGTTCGGTGGTATACAAGCCGACCTCAACAACCAGAATTCGGAGATTTCTCAGATGATCCAAGCCACTTGCGACAAAGGATACGCAAGCAAACATCAGCAGTACGGCTCCTGTAATGGAGACGTCTGTACATTCGCCGCCTCGACCCCCGAATACACTGCATCATACACCACCAATACCTTCAGTGGTCATCTTGATTTCTGCCTCGGGGCTCCCGTACGTCGTTGGATAAAACCTCTCCGCTCTCGGCTTGTCCAGGCTGCTGACTTACAACTGAATTATAGTTCTTCATAGCCCAGCACTGTGGTGTAGCCTCGGGAAATTCCGCTAGCCTAGTGGGCGGCTCGTACGCCAGCAAGTTCAACGGCGGGGGCAGCCAAAACTTCCAAAGTTACACATTCGCCATCAAGCCATCCAACCTACCCTTCCCGCAATGCACAGGCGATCAATTCCAGACCAACGAGCAGGCAAACGTACTTCTAGCAATACAATCGATCTGCGCCGCCGACGCTTGCCAACTGCCTGGAGAACAGTTCGGTTGTGACAGGAACATCACCCAGGCTGATTACGTGATTCAGGCACATCGTCAGAACTACGGCACAAATGACTTTTCAAATTGCGCTACCGCCATGGTGAGCAAAAAAGATCCTTTTACCTCGCTGCTTTGGAAATTTTCAGCTGGGTGAAAAACGTTAGAGTACGTTAGCTAATAGTGATTTAGGAATCGATTGTAGGAAATTGTTACGAAAAAAGCCAGGGAGGCGGCACGTGGGCTTTGCAGGGTCAGGCGTCGCAGGAATACTATGCACTTTCCTTCCAGCCTCCACGCCCTGCTCCACTCAGTAAGCGCGAACTATGAATCGAGTTGCGGCTGCGAATGTGAAGGGCTTGAAAGCAAGGTATGGTGCATTTAGTGGTTGAAGAATTGGGAGGAGAAAAGATCGCAGGAGCGATATCTGCGTGTAGGGGCTCCGAAATGTTCGTTGAATTATGACATAGCTGGCAGTGGAAACCTCGTGACATGTACATCCTTCCAAACTGCACGTACGCTTTTCATCTTTGACATATACAGTATCCTTTCGAAATGGGGAGAGTGAGGATTTGTAACCCGCGAACCTCAGGTTCTCATCAAGAGGAGATAATAATAACATGAGTATTGCCACGAATTTCAGCGGTATCCCCAATGAGAACATCGAAGCCAATAAAAGAGCGGTACACGGTTATTGTATGTCTTTTGACTGCACCGTATTGCTCCACCAATTGATCCGTTATGCCACTTTAAATGTTTTGCATTCCGAACATAACCCTAACCCTGACAATCTGCCAATTGCGCGTGTAGTATTTGCCGCCCTCTACTTCCCAATGCCTCTCCCCTCAATTCTTGAATTAAATTGCCTGCCGTCGCAGATCCTGGAAGCTTCTCTCGATCAGCGTTAGATGTACTTCGTATATTTCATGTTTATCTTTTTGTTGCATGAGCGCTAATGCACATGCACGATCTCAATTGAGAGCGAAGTCTGATCAGATTTCTTATCTTAGATCTATTGTCATCGACTACGCTTCAGAAACGATAAAGAAGCAAGAAACCGGTGCGAAGTCTGTCCCAGTATCGAATGTAAATCGAGAAGACCAGGGCATATGTTGACGAAGCCGCGAGAACATCATTGCTACAATTTCTTCGTTCAACCGCAGGAAATTTTGGCATAACAGTCTCGATGATGCGACAATCGAGATTTCCAGGGAAAGCTCGCTCGGCTCAGAGAGACCTTCCCAGACGAGAAGCCCGAGTAGCTAAACCAGGCCCGCAAGGATGCGAAGGGTGACTACCTTGAAGCTGTCCAAAGCCTCAATGCTACGCAAACCCAGAGGAGCACCAGTCTCATGCAATTTAGCCCGAGGAAGCTTCAAAGACCTGCGCATAGACAGTATATAGATCCTCGTTCGAGTTTCGAACTCAATAACGTCAATATGCATCCGAATCATCAGTATGCGCCTTCCCTCCGGAATAATTGGAATCAACATTATCCTGGTCACGCTCCTTCTCAGTATCAGCCTGCTTTGGCACCTTTCCCACCTCATCCAGGGTACATGAACCCTCAGCAATAATATTCTGCTTCTCAGTACGTTCGATCAGCGCCTCCAACATACATTCTGCAACCGAACGCCCCAATGCCCCCACCACCGTTTCCTTCTGCTTTTCAAGCACCGCAGCATCAGCCAATATTCCCGTGGACACCGAATCAACCACCGGTGCCCACGTACGAGAATATAAACAGCAGTGCAGTGCCTCTCTACGAGCTCCCTCCGCCAGATCTGATGAACTATGATATGAGTTACATGCCAGGTCTCCGGATGCAACCGCAATGGAACAGATCCACGGAGGACAGACATTGGAATCAGGTAAGGCGAGATAGATATGCTGCTTTGAGGGGGGATTGGGAAGATGACAGTGATCCGTGCACAATCATGTGAGCTAGGACATGAGACTTGAATAGTGATTGACCTTCGAAGCGCTAGTAACTAGACAGGTTTTCAGGACTGTCGTTCTTCATAACAAATTCATTGTAGCTTCATATACATAGTACTGCGTAGAAGAATCGTACAGTGGTAAACTGGGTTGATTGTGGCTGTATGCAGAACCTGGGCCGGATTTTGCGATTTGTCGATAACATTAGCAAAAGTTGGTGAAATTCTTGATAATTTAACAATGCACAAAAGTCGGTAGAATTATTTGTTCAATCGTATCAAGAAAAAAAAATTGTATAAGGAATGGTGGAGAGAACAATGTCATTGTCTTTCGTAACAGGGAAACCGGAATCAATGACGTGTCCAATCTTTACCTCCTCGAAACAGGGATTTCGATACCGAAAGCTACCGGAGAAGATTGGGGTCTGACTGAATCTAAGATGCATCAATACTCGCTGTGATGCAAAACCGGATCGCCATCACCTTCCATTCGTACCAAAATGCTCCGATTCCCAGGACGGTCGTCGTTTGGATATAGAAGCCTCGAAGGTTGTCGGTGGTAATACTGAAAGGATCCGGCTTTCGCGAAGAGGGCCTGTTGCTCCTAAGCTTGCTAATCTAGTCTTTGACTGGATTTAGGGGGTCTTTCTAGACCCCTATACCCACGTCTGGCCTGCAGATAGGCTGCCATCTGGCGGGCTCCATTATGTTACGAGAATTCGTGGTAGATATCATAGCAGCTTGAGGCAACAGATCCTTGAACTTGCCGGATTCAGGGGGCAGGGAACTTCGTATAGTGACAGCTTCAGTAGGGATTGAGATCTTCGTATTATTGTCTTGCTGTCTTCAAGAAAGACTGGCTGCCTGGCAACACATGAAGACTTCGATCGAGCTGTGCAGTCTGTATACAGAATCAAACGTCGCTGAGTGAGACATATAGCAGGAACTACAAGCTAGCAGAGAACATCCGTCGCAACATGAGTGCAAACGAACCAGAGACTATAGGCGAGATACCTCCACTATAGGACGTAACGTTCTATCTGGCTGCCTCCGTCTCGTACTACCACAAGGGAGAGTTACTCCTTTACGCCGACCCCACGACGTACCAGAAGCTCATGTCAATGTGCATATTAAAGAGCCTCCAAAACGCGCTGAACCCGCAAAGAATAAGAAGAAGGAAACACAGAAGTAATTCATGAAGAGTCAGCACTACTTAGAATATGTTACAGCTGAGACATACGACGTAGAAGTACAACTAAAAGTGAACTCGATAACATCACCATTCTATACGAAGGAAATCGTTCCCAAGTATCTTGAGGAACTCCAAAATATCAAACCAAAACGGGGGTATCAAGAGATTTTTTTTAGGAGGACAACGATCCAAGTCACGATACGTACTTGTATCTCAGCTACGCTCACTTATACATATATAAAAAACGAAATCGAGACCCTTGTATATCCTACGTAGTCGCCAGATCTCAATCCTATGAAGCTGTATCGAATATCCTAAAACAGAAGATTCGTAAGTTGGAAAAGAAGGATAAGGAAGATTTGACGGAAAACATTCTTCAAGCTTGGGCGGAGATTTCTCTGGAGGAAGTTTAGGCGTGTGCTAAGAAAATGTATGAAAGGTGTACTTGAGTAGTATACGAATGTAGTAAATGTATTAGGATGGCACTGTTGTAGTGTGGTATCATGTATAGATAAAAATGTATGAGCTTGGAGTTGATTTTCGGTGTTCCTGCGCGGGGAAATTTAGGGCTGAAAATGGCCGGTGATTTAGCCTTGATTTTTTTAAGCAATTGCATTATAATATGTCATACTAGGCTTCAATTTGTTGTGAAAAGGTCATTTGGCCGGGGTAGCGTACGTTCCAACGTAGAGACCCTTTATTTGCTTAGCTGATTATCCTCCAGTCAATCGGTAGAGCGTGTGGCTCTTATGTCCATTAAGGCACCTCAAGGTCGCGGGTTTTCGGCTACAATTATTTCAATTTTTTTTTCGCATTTTTACAAATTTTTAGTTATTTCAGGGCTAGAGTCCAACGCCGCCGTAATGAGTGCACCGTAACGATAAATGTATAAATGGTAGAAACAGGATTCATGGCTGTGAAACAGTAGCTGCAGGATGACACTGACAGGGGCCTGTTCTCAGCATCTTGGGCGGGAGTGGGTTCACCTTAGGTGTGGTTTGCAATCTCCCTTCCCCTATACCTTAGGGCGTGGTATATGGAGTCAGGGTTTTCAGCTCCTTTCCCCTTCCGCAATTTCCTACTGTAGTTCCACCATATATACATTATAAATCCTCCTTTGACATTTCTTACACCAATAAATTAACGAGTACGTAGGTAGGATTGTGGCCGCTCCTCAGCCATGATTCTCGGCTTCTTGCTAGCAATCTAAATCGTCTACCGTTATACTAATGTACCTTGCTTTGCTCTCGTATTTCTGCGGAAATGCTCTTCTCCAAGGTCTTTATCAGCTTTCTCTCTTTCCTAGCTTCAGTAGACATTTCGGAAGCCCAAAATGGCAGCGGTACGCCCGTGGCTTGGCATTTTAACACCACGAATCCCCTGGGGCCGGATGGACCGTGGTCTGCACTCGACATTCGAATCGGTTGGCTTCCCGAAAATGTATCCGTATACCCAGGACGAAGCCAAGCAACCCTCGTCGTTTCGAAAGCTGTTTGCGAGCGCCAAGGCTTCAATTGCTCGAATCCCGGCATTGGATTTTATGACAAGAACCCCGTAAAGAATTTGACATCAAACGAGCTCGACATCCGTTCAGATAGCATCCAAGGTGGAATGACAACCTGATGGATCCTTTACGCTTAAATGGACCGGTAACGCATACACTCGAACGGATAATCATATCTCTCGAAGGTGGCGAGGAACAGTACTTGGATAACCTTACTTTCTTAGTTAGTGATGGAATGACGGTCGAATTTGTCAGGAGGAATCTAAACCTCGCTTGACACAGAAATTCTCTCGTTGGCTTTCAAGCGGACCGATGAAGCTAATATCTCTACATCCTTTACAAGTGCTTCTGTAGAGACGTACACGTCTTTAGCATTCATTGGCGCTCACGGGGGAGGTGATGTTCCCATCTCTGCGTCATGGGGCCTACATGTGAGCTCAGCGCGACACAATATCCCCGGGTCTTTGTACTTTGGCGGCTATGACGAAGCGCGAACTCTGGAGACTTCAGGAATCTTCAATAGCACAGCCATCCTCCTTATGAATGTCTTCATCAACAGTACCATCGCAGCATTTCAAAGCTCAAATAATCTTCTGGACCCCACCGACACATCGTCTCTCAATTTTAACGTTTCAGTCGTACCGGAGCCCGCTGTCCCATACCTCTACCTTCCCCCAGCCGTTTGCACATCTCTCGCCTTCCACCTCTCATTGAATTTCAACTCCGACCTCCAACTTTATACCTGGGACCTTGGTCACCCATCATTACCGATCCTTCTCTCGTCTCTCTCCAACCTACGATTCACCTTCAAAAACAGTTCTAATGCCTCCACCACCATCGCCATCCCTCTGGCTCTTCTCAATCTAACCTTAACTTCTCCTCTGGTCAAAACTCCAACCCCCTACTTTCCTTGCAGACCCTACATACCCAAGTTACCCGGTGGCACCGTTTCCGGAAGCGCCCAATACTATCTTGGTCGTGAATTTCTGCAAGGTGCATTCATTGGCCAGAATTGGGATACAAGAAGCTACTTCCTCGCACAGGCGCCCGGACCAAGTCTGCCTCAGTCCCGGGTCGTCATCATCGAGCCTTATGACACAGCCATCTCGGCTACGATTGATGCTCCAGTGTGGCAAGATACATGGAAGGATATCTTGAGTAAAGATGGAATAGGGCAAGCAAATTCTTCTTCTTCGCAAAATAGCTCGCCCCATACATCGGTGTCTACAGCGACAGATTCCGGTCCCGGATCCGGTTCCAGTCTCTCGAGGAAAGCTGAGGCAGGGATAGGTGTCGCTTGTGCGATCTTTGGCCTGGCTGCTATTTTAATTGCAGTGGCTTGGGTGCAGCGCAGGAGATCACAGCGGAGAAATGGGCAGGGGTATGGACAGAAGAATTCGGGGGAGGCTTGGAAGAAACCAGAATTGGGCGCAGATATGCCTGTGTTGATTGGAGAGATGGAGGGATCTGGACATCTTCATAAATTGCGAACAGAAAATCGGTTTGAGATAGAGGGTGTTGAATGTAGACAGATTCATGAAGTCCAAGCGGATCATCGCCTTGAGATACAAGGTGTCGGAGTTAGAAGAGAGCTATAAGCATAGAACCGACGACGAAAGCCAATGGACTAGCGAAAGGCATCAACCGGCAAGCGACAGATTTTGAAACGCTACCGGAAGTCCAACAAGCAGCACCATCGTTCTGAGACGCCCGGTATCGACCCTAGCAAAGCGATAAGATGCGAAGATGAAGTTCGTGATCCACAAAGGGAAATGTCAAGAAAGAACGCACTATATCCAACTGATGGGCTACCGTATTCGTAGCAGACGAGGGTACAGCGAAACGCCTATTCCAGAGACCGACTGCTTCTCATACAGAAGGAGTGTACTCTATCAGTATCTTCTGTATCATAACGAAGAGTATCCGGTGTCAAGCGCTAGTGCTTCCTCAGGTCGACACGGCCCAGTCCCTATCGCTTTGGATTCAGTTCGGCTTCGGCTTACGAACAAGTTTGCTGGAATACGAGGTCATGTGGGGGCCTACTGATATATTGGTTGTTGCTGTTAGGAGGCTATCTAGGAGGTGGAAGGTGAAAACTCTACTAGCGGGCCCCAGCCCTATCAGCCCTATGAGGCGGAGGTTATCAACTCCGCTATTTCCAACAAAGTTGAATGAGATGGTTCAAAAGAGCTTAAGGGAACAACGTTAGTGTTAGATCTCCTTTCTGTCGTTCCCACTTTTTCAGTAGATAAGCGCTCGAAGGGCTGTTCTGAAAGGTTGCCTTTGACTAGCTCAGCGATGCTCAGGTACATCTTGTTGCGCACTAACTGTAACCAACCCAAAAACTCGTCCCAGAATTAGACTGACTGCTTACCGATCTGCTACGAAAAGGCTGATGAGTGGTGGAGATAGTAAGCAACCTATCTATACCCACCAGGTAGTACTCACATGTGGACGAAGCCACTCAAATGTCCTGCGATGCTGAGAGCGTTGCATCAAAGATTTGGGGTCGAGATCAGGCGCTAATAGAGCCTACAACAAGACCTTTAATGACATTACCTGAGCCAGCTGGAACACAATGTCTTCATGAGCGCATTACATGCCAGTTTACACATAACATTTCCGAAGCATGTATGAATTTCTATCTTATACTCTATCAATTCTACGGTCTTTTTAAAATTATTAGGCGAGTCACGAACTTGAGTACGATATCTCGCTTACGGCCAAATGCTGTTAAGCATGTCGTTAATGTACTCTCTACGTACTCCGGTGTGGTGCGGGGCAGTTCCAAAAGAGCGAATCGCTCAGCCTTCTGCTCGTTTTACATTCTTTTCTCATGTTGCCTTCGACTCATCTCCTCAAACACAAGAAGACCCGAATCTGTGAGCTAGAGGATGGAGTCAAGTTCAAACATCTCTTGCAACCGTCCAAAGATGGTTTTTGCGAGAGGATCAAAGCCCGCTACTAGATGTAAGTCAAGGAACTTGATTAACGCCCGTGAACACTTGGAGTCAAACTAACTTGGTACCACATTCTCGGCACGAATCAATGCTGACTTGACTTAATATATAGTTCTATCTTTATCCCCTGTGCTGCAAGCCACGGCCGAAGCTAAAGCTGAGCCTCAAAAACCCCTTAACAAGTCGAAATGGACATGCACGCTATGCTTGACCACTATGGCACCGAAGGATATCACAGCACATAAACAGGGTAAACGGCACATGGCAGCCTTGGCAAAAGTTGATGAGACGCTCCCGGTGAAGTTGAAGTCAGAGTATTTCAAAGCAGGAGCCTATGACGCCGAAGATACTGGTGTCAAATCCTCAACGTTTTCTCAATCGCCAACGAAAGCGCAGAAAATGAATGGAAAGACTGCAGCGAAGCCCAAAAAGGGGATCAAGAGTATTGTTCCACCGTCTACCTCAGCAGTAGTCGACAATCAGCGGCTTGACGGGGAGCATAATGGGTGGTTCATTGACTCTTTCCCATCTAATACATATATCGGCAGTACTATGAAGCCCTTCTCAGCAGCCCGCTTTCAATCCGTCCCTTATGTTCGCAGTACCTTTACCATTGATAACGATCCTTTAGCGGCCTTTTTTTCCCTTCATAGCTCTTTCGAATACAATCGCTATAGCTCCTCGCATGATGAGTATAGACGTCTATGCGCTTTTTTCGGCTGGCCGTCCCGCAAGCAGGAATATGATCACGCTGAGCGGGATGAAGCTTGGAAGGGGTTCCGCATCGCAATGGTGAACGCGTTCAACATGACCTTTGGCGATGACGAGAACGACATGGAGGCCTGGGAAAGGATGTGCGTGCTCGTTGGTATGGAACATATTCCTGATACCTTAGTAGCACAAAGAGAGGTGCGTAAGCCGGTTCTCCCTTGCATTTTATTTGTTTAGCAGACCTGTCTAAAAAATAAGTAAGGCCATGATTCAGACCCACGTGAATCTGTGCGATCTCCTTGACACCACGAGGCAACGCAGTAAAGTCCAAGTCTTTGCCTCCGAGAAAGAACTAAGAGATTATACTCTGAAGACGGGCAGAGTCTTTCCACGTGTAAAGGCTTATGAGGGAGGCTTGCTAAAATATCTGTTGAGAGAAATCACTGGAACCTATCATGGAAATAGGAGGACGGGCGAAGGCCGGAAAAGAAAGGACGAACGGAAGAAGAAGAGAATCACAAATGATAATAAAAATGTCGTAGCATGAGGTGCAGCTCTTGCATCAGATTGGATGCGATGCCGACAACAAGCACTCTGCGTTCAGGTTGGAACAAACCTAAATCTCAGCATAAGCCGCAAAATAGGCGTTGCCTCTTAGACTGGGTCATCGTATCTGAAAGCTATGGTGGATTTTTGGGGACCGTAGTTACTTCGATAATTGGCTCGATCAGATGAATTGCTATCATGTGTCCTCATCTCTATTCTCCCTCTTCGAGGAAACCCTATCTTCACGTGGACATGTGCAACCAGTGGTCGATACCCGAACGACGAGGCTACCTGCCGAAAGACGTTGCCCCTTCTCTTTTCTCAATAGCGTTGCTACTCTCATTCCGCTACATTCTTGAAAATGGTAGAATCAAAGTTCTGCACAGTATGAGGACCGTGGCTATAATCTTAAGATAGTCCAGGCAATCACGTTGGCTTTAGTTTTCGCTTTACTTAGCTCGAGGTTCTACTGTATGTCCGAGTCAAGATTACTAAGGATTTAGGTTGAAAATGACTTCTTTATCGTTCTCGCAGTGGTAAAGTAATTCAAAATGGTTTTTAGATACGCGGCAGCTAAGTCAGAACATCAGATCACAGCTTTGGTTGGCATAGGCATGGGAGACGCCTCTCTTCACTATGGCCTGGGACCGCACATACATCCTTTTGCGTCGTCTCTTTGTGAACCATCATACAGAGTGGACGTGGAAATCAGCCTTGCATTTTGTTAACGGCGTAAACATTGCGGCCAATTTGGCTTCTGCTACCACTGTCTTACCCCTGTGTACTCCTATCAATAAGCTCCGAGACCCTACCGTGCCTGGTAGCTGCTGACCTCCGTCAGCTCAAGCTGCAGTTGGGGTATCCTAAGGAGGTGATCTCTCAAGCTACAAAGTAATCTCTACGAATCGTTTCAGCTAGTTAATAAGATAAGTATCGTCCGCATTTTGCGATTTGGCCTTTACCACTCTTCCAATCATCTTCTTATGAGATATCCAAATAATCTTTTGGATCAAAGTCGGAATCTATTCTCTTATAGGTTTGGGCTTCTTGTCAGTATTCCCTTTCCACGTTATGTGTAATCATCTCTAAGTTCTCATGTTTAGCACCGCAATCTGCGCTATTGTTAGAACCATTGTTGCAAACACGGAAAACTTTGATGATGTTACATGTACGTTACAGTATGGCGTAGACTGCATGCACCTCGCTAAGCTTCTTAGGCAACGATTTAGTTTGAAACATCTGGTTCGAGTAAGCTCTTCAGTCAGAAAGGACACTCCTCGTATGCTATCCATCGTTTGATTGACCAAAAATTAGCTTGAAGACTGTCTGTGACATTATTGCCCCGTCGATATGCCGTGCAAGAGAATGCTTCTCATAACCTACAAGATTTTGGCTCCTCCAGCAATCTTCAAAACATCCAATCAACTTCTTGGTCCGAGCATAGCAAGAATAGAATCGGAGTCGACTACTACACATCGCACCCATGTACTCCAGGAATCAAGAAAACCACTGGTATTAGCCTATCAACACATACTGGTAGTCTTGATCAGGATTCCCGGAAGAACAATCCTTTTATCTGAAACGTCACTTCGAAGGCGAAGGCCATTAAGTTCATAGTGAGCTGTCGAAGTGGTCAAGTTGGGTATCTATAACCTTTTGGGGCCGTATAAGGCTCTGGAACGCCTTTCTCTACAACTGTCGCACTCTTGATTGAAGTTTGTTGATTCTTGATAGGCAATGATGCTCATCGTAGTAATCATACTCGTTAAATGACTTCATAAGATCTCGAAGGAATCAGGCTACCAAATAATGTCGGTAAGTGCAGCAAACATTCCGAAACATTGCATACATGCTGTAAAGAATCGAGAACAATTATTGAGAGCGTGAACATGTATTGTATTGAATACTCGATAAAAAAGATATGTGCTTTTAGGCTTGCTTTGATATGCGGAAACGTCTTCATCTTCTTTGTGCACTACTCACTCACAATTAAAGCAACACTGCCTTTGCACCTTATCTTCTCCGGGCGTCACTTGCTACACGAGCCTTCTCAAAATGTCCTTCTCTCTCCCAAACCCGAATTCGAGCTGTCTCTGCCATACGCGCTACGAGACTGACCATCTCTTCATGAAGGGCCCGTTCACATTGCCATAATCGGCGGCACAGGCCTTTCCCACCTCACCGGCTTCAGCCCCGTTGCCTGCCTCCCACTCACGCACTCAACGCTCTGCACACCGTGGGGCACTCCCTCGTCGCCCATCACAATTCTCTCGTACCTAAGGTCCCCGGGCACGCCCCTCATCGTCGCATTTCTTCCTAGACATGGCCTGTACCACGAATTCGTACCGCACGAGGTGCCGTCGAGAGCGAATATTGCTGCGCTGAGAAAGTTGGGGGTGAGGTGCGTTGGGGGTGAGGTGCGTTGGGGGTGAGGTGCTGTGGGCAGTTTGAGAGAAGAGGGGCAGTTTGAGAGAAGAGGTCAAGCCCAGGGACTTTCTAGTGCCGGACCAGGTTTTTGATCGGACCAAGGGGGTAAGTCTCCACTCTTCAGTGTTGGCTAAAGGCTCTGCTTTCTCTTGAGAATCTAGAATATATCTGCATACAGTGGACTAGTGCGTCATGCGCTGTCCGCCCGTTTGCACTCATCCTTCCTAGACATGATCCCAGTTCTGATTTACATTTCTTGTCATTGTTGAGTCTAAGGAAATATAATATAGGTCAGACCGTGGACCTATTTTGAAAAGGGCGTTGTGGGCCATGTTGGCTACTCTCCTTTTGTTGGAAATAGAGGAGTTGGTAACCCGCTTCATAAAGCATAGGGCTGGTAGGGCTGGGACCCGCTAGTAGAGTTTTCACCTTCCAGCAACAACCAAAATATCAATATGCCCCCATATGACCTCGTATTCCGATTCCTTTCAACAACAGTTTAAGAGATGTTATCATCAAAGCAGTAAGCGGCCAGGCAATTGGTAAGCTAACAGAGAAGGGAAGAAATAGTCATGAAGCTAGCGCCAAGTACTGAAATCAAGTTGGTGAGTACTAGGTCGTGGGGAAGTTTCTTGCCTTTCTCATTAATAGGTTTTCCGAGCGCGGGTCACGAGAGAGATAGCAGAAGCCAACAGCAAAGAAGAACAAGGGAAGGATAGGTGGAAGATGAGGTAGATACTGACGGTATCTTGTTCGCTGCGAAACATGATCATTGTAAATTCAGTGTAGACTGAGTAATCCTGCATGTGGCTGTCAACGAAGACAACTGAAACCGGCCTCAAGGCAACCCCTGCGTGCTGCGCCCCTTGCATTGTACTACGTGATACTCTATATCCCTTTGGCTGCTGTCGGGTGGATTAATTAGCGTATTCGCTTATTCTACCAATAGGAACAATAGAAACAATAGAACTATCATTCTGAACCCATTTTATTGATGCTATTGTGATAGGCAGCCCA
>JAABUU010001659.1_pt1 | contig 35976 bp, 31 predicted proteins | sample 5559301 | NCBI WGS metagenome assembly JAABUU01 (sample SAMN10711884, study PRJNA513360) | rock metagenome | isolation source: Antarctica rocks | place: Antarctica: Victoria Land, Richard Nunatak white
CGCTTGGCCCACTTGTCGCCGGGTGCGACCAGATGCCGCTCCGTGTTGCTGACCCCGGCGCGGCGCAGGCGCCGGGTGGCGCCCTCCAGCCGCGGCGCGGACACGTCGCAGGCGACGAGCTGGCCGCGGTTGCGCATCAGCATCGCCAGGGCCAGCGTCTTGCCCCCTGCTCCGGCGCACCAGTCCACCACCCGCATCTCCGGCCCGGCGCCGACGAGGGCGGCAACGAGCTGGCTGCCCTCGTCCTGGATCTCCACCAATCCGGTCTGGAACGCCGGGCCGCTGGTGACGGCCCGGCGGCCCTCTATTCGCAGGCCCCAAGGGGAGAGCGGCGTCGGCGCGGCCTCCAGCCCCTCTGCCAGCAGGGCAGCGCGGGCGTCGTCGCGGGTGCCGCGCAGCAGATTCACGCGGAGGTCGAGCGGCGCCGGGTCGAGCGCCGCGTCCATCTCCGTCCGCAGGCGGTCGCCGAAGCGGGCTTGCAGGTGGGGCAGCACCCAGTCCGGCACCTCGGTTGCCACGGCCTCCGGCATGTCCGGGTGTTGCAGGGTTCGGCCATCCAGGGCGCGGGCAGCGGCGGTTTCCGGCTGCAGCAGCGGCGCCGGTCCATACTGGCCGCCGGAGTAGCTTTGCGCGACGCCGGACGCCGTCCAGCCCTCCAGCAGCAGAGACGCCGCGACCAGCATCCTCGGCGTGGGCGCGGCGCCGGCCCGGTCCAACCACCAACCCAGCCGCCGGCGCGACCGCAGCACGCGCCAGGCCCGGTCCGACACCGCACGGCGGTCACCGGAGCCAATGAAGCGCCGGGCACGGAAGTAATCGTTGGCGACGGCGTCCGCGGGGCGGCGGGGATGCTCGTTGATCTCGGTCAGCAGCTCGATGGACGCGGCCAGGCGGGCGGCAGGTGTCACCCCAAGAGGGCCGGCAAAGCGGACAGGTCCGGCATCTCGGTGGCCGTGGCCCGCAGGCCGTACTCGTCCGGTTGGCCCACCCGGTTGCACCAGAACACCTGGAAGCCAGCGGCGGCGGCGGCCTGCGCGTCCCAGGCATTGGACGACACGAACCCCATCTGGCCCGGGGGTAAGCTGAAATGGTCCTCGGCCAACTGATAGACGCGGCGGTCCGGCTTGAACGTCGCAGCGTCCTCTACGGACAGCACGGCATCCAGCAAGGGCGCCAGACGGGCGGCGTCAACGGCCTCTCGCAGCATGCCGGGTTCGCCGTTGGACAGGATGGCAGTCCGCAGGCCGCGCTGCCGCAGGGCGGACAGGGTCGGGGCGGAATCGGGGTAGGCCGGCAATTGGCGGTAGGCGGCCAGCAGGGATTGCAGCACCGCTGGGTCGGTGATGCGGTGCCGGGCGGCGACGAAGGCCAGGGCGTCCTGCGTCACTTGCCAGAAGTCGCGGCGGTGATGGCCGGTCAGGGTGTCCACCCAGGAATACTCGGTCTGCTTGGTGCGCCACTCCGCGCTGATGCGCTCCCAGTCCGGCGGGAGCAAGTCCGCATGGCGCTTCATCGCGCCATACACATCGAGCAAGGTGCCGTAGGCATCGAAAACGACAGCGCGAACCTGAGCGGTCACAGCTCCCTCTCCCTCCAGGAGAGGGTTGGGGTGAGGGAAACCACGAGAGCGATAGCTGGTTGCTGGGGGTGCCTCAGATGACAAATAGCACGCTGCTGGGCCTTTCCCTCACCCCAACCCTCTCCCGGAGGAAGAGGGAGAAGCAAGCGCCTCATCCGCCCTGCCGGTAGTTCGGGGCTTCGCGGGTGATCGCCACGTCATGCACATGGCTTTCGCGCAGGCCGGCGCCGGTGATACGACGGAACCTGGTGTTGCGCTGCAGGTCCTCGATGTTGGCGCTTCCGGTGTAGCCCATTCCAGCGCGCAGGCCGCCGACCAACTGGTGTATCACCGCCGACACTGACCCCTTGTAGCCCACCCGGCCCTCGATCCCCTCCGGCACCAGCTTGAGCGTGTCCTTGATCTCCTGCTGGAAATAGCGATCCGCCGACCCCCGTGCCATCGCGCCGATGCTGCCCATCCCGCGGTATGACTTGAACGACCGGCCCTCATACAGGAACACCTCGCCCGGCGCTTCCTCCGTGCCGGCCAGCAGGCTACCGACCATGACGCAGTCAGCCCCGGCGCCAATAGCCTTCACCAGGTCGCCCGACGTGCGTATGCCGCCGTCGGCAATGGCGGGCACGCCGCGCTCCCGGCACGCTGCCGCCGTCTCCATCACGGCGGTAAACTGCGGCACGCCGACGCCGGCGACGATGCGCGTGGTGCAGATGCTGCCGGGGCCGATGCCGATCTTGACGCTGTCGGCACCGGCATCAATCAGTGCCAGCGCGCCCTCGGGCGTGGCCACGTTGCCGGCGATGATCTGCACGGCGTTGGACAGGCGCTTGATCCGCTCCACGCTCCCCAGCACGCCGGCGCTGTGGCCATGGGCGGTATCAACCACGATCACGTCCGCCTCGGCCGCGACCAGCGCCTGGGCGCGGGCGTAGCCGTCCTCGCCCACGCCGGTCGCCGCCGCGGCGCGCAGCCGGCCCAGCTCGTCCTTGTTGGCGAGGGGGTGGGTCTGCGCCTTCTCCATGTCCTTGACGGTGATCAGGCCGATGCAGCGGTAGGCGTCGTCCACCACCAGCAGCTTCTCGATCCGGTGCCGGTGCAGCAGGTGCCGGGCCTCCTTGTGGTCCACCTGGGCAGGGACGGTGATGAGGTTCTCACGCGTCATCAGCTCGTGCACGGGGGTGGCCGGGTCGGTGGCGAAGCGGACGTCGCGGTTGGTGAGGATGCCGACTAGGCGTCCGGTGTCCCGCTCCACCACGGGAAAGCCGCTGATGTTGTGCTGGACCATCATCGCCCGCGCCTCGGCGAGCGTTTGGTCCGGGTGTATGGTCAGCGGGTTCACCACCATCCCGCTTTCGAACTTCTTGACCCGGCGGACCTGTGCGGCCTGCTCGGCGATGCCCAGGTTCTTATGGATGACGCCGATGCCGCCCAACTGGGCCATCGCGATCGCCATCGCCCCCTCCGTCACCGTGTCCATCGCAGCGGCAATCAGGGGGATGTTCAGGCTTATGGTGCGGGTCAGCCGGGTCAGGGTGCTGACGTTGCTAGGCAGCACCTGCGAGTAGCCCGGCACGATCAGCACATCGTCGAAGGCCAGCGCCTCATCTATGCGATGGACAGCTGCGGCGCTGGTTGAACCCAGCGGCAGGTGGTCGGGGGCCATGGCGGGGACCTTTCATCCACGGGCGGCCCGACAGCGGGTCCCCATCCTTGGCACGTCCACATAGGCTTTGGCCCGGATGGGCGCAAGCACGGCCAGGTTACGGGGGCGATGCGCTGCGTTGCTCCCTCTTCCTCCGGGAGAGGGTCTAGGTGAGGGAGGCCGCCAGGGCGTGTGCTGGCTTTTGGGGCGGACTCGACGAAGACGCTGCGGCGCTGCTGGGCCTTTCCCTCACCCCGGCCCTCTCCCGGAGGGAGAGGGAGAAGGGACTACGGCGTGCTGCCCTTGAACCCGGTTGCAACGACGTAAAGCTCGCTCGATCCCTTGCGGCTGGCCGGCGGCTTCGCATGGCGCACCGCCGTGAAGTGCCGCTTCATCTGCTCCAGCATCGTCTTTTCCGATCCGCCCTGGAATACCTTGGCCACGAAGGCGCCCCCGGGCGTCAGCACCTGCATTGCAAAGTGCAGCGCCAAGTCAGCAAGGCCCATGATCCTCAGGTGGTCCGTTGCGTTGTGACCGGTGGTGTTCGGCGCCATGTCGGACAGCACCAGATCGGCCGGGCCGCCCAGCAAAGCGCGGAGCTGGTCCGGCATGGCGTCGTCCATGAAGTCGCCGACCAGGATCGCCGCACCCGCCACCGGGTCCATCGGCAGCAGGTCCACGCCGACCACGCGCGCCGCCCCACGCTTCACCGCCACCTGCGCCCAGCCGCCGGGCGCGGCACCCAGGTCCACGACGCGGGCGCCCTTGCCGATCAGGTTGTAGCGGTCGTCCATCTCCAGGAGCTTGAACGCAGCGCGGGACCGCCAGCCCTGCTCCTTGGCGGCGCGGACGTAGGGGTCATTCAGTTGCCGGGCCAGCCATTTCTGCGACGCGGTGGTGCGTCCGGTCGCGGTCTTGAGCGACACCGACAGGCCGCGGGACGGGATTGCGGCCTTGAACTTCTTGCTATGCCGGGCGGCGGGGTCATCGGTCATACGGGTAGGGTGGTAGGCGCAACCGGGCGCGATGGCGACTCCCGCCGGTGCGGCTGACGCGAGGACTGGCGGCGCATCAACCGCAGCAGCATCCCTTCCCGCAGCCCGCGGTCGGCAACGATGACGGGTCCAAGCGGCCACAACCGCCGGATTGCCTCGAAGATGGCGCAGCCCGGCAGCACGTAGTCCACGCGGTCCGCTCCCACGCAGGGATGCGTTGCCAGCCCGGCGCGGCCCAGGCCCTGCACTATGGCCAGCGCCCGGTCGGCATCGGCCGGGGACAGGGTGGTGCCGTCAATCAGCGGCCGGCGATAACGGTCCAAGCCTAGTGCAACACCCGCCAGGGTGGTCACGGTGCCGCTGGTGCCCAGCATGCGCACGCCGCCGCCCCGGGCCTCGTGCCCGATGCAGTGCGTCCGCTCGAACGGCAGCAGCCGGGCAGCGACGGCATCCACCATCGCGCCATAACCGTCTGACGTGAATGCGTCGGCGCCGAACTGCTCGGACAGGGTGACGACCCCCACCGATAAGGAGGCATAGCCGATCAGCTCCGGCGGGGTGTCGGCAGCGCTGGACAGGCGGACCCAGGCCAACTCGGTCGAGCCACCGCCGATGTCGAACAGCAGCGCCCGGCGGCCGGCGCCGCGCAGCAGCGGGCCGCAGCTTTCGAGCGCCAGCTCTGCTTCCTCGCGAGTGGAGATCACGTCGAAGCGGAGGCCGGTCTCGGCCTGGACGCGGGCGAGGAACTGCGGGCTGTTGGCGGCGCGGCGGCAGGCCTCGGTGGCGATGGCGCGGACGGCGCGGACCGGGCGCCGGGCCAGGCGGGCGGCGCAGCCGTGCAGCGCCTCCATTGCCCGGTCCATGGCGACGGGGCTGAGCTGGCCGGAGCTTTGCAGCCCTTCGCCCAGGCGGACGATGCGGCTGAAGCTGTCCAGGACGCGAAAGCCCTCGTAGGTCGGAGCGCCGACCAGGAGGCGGCAGTTGTTGGTTCCGAGGTCGAGCGCAGCGAAGGCGGGGCTGTCGCCGCGGTAAGCACGGATGGGGGGGATTGCAGCGGCCTCGGCCATGCTTGCGCCTTTCAGGCGTTAACATGGGACCAAATCGGCTGGCGTGCGAGAGTCCAGTTGCACGGAAGCGTCATATTCGCGTGGGATGGTTGCCCCGGGCGGGGCCGCGTGGTATCGCCCCAGACATTGGCGGTTGCGTGCTGTTGGGGGATAGTTTAGCGGTAGAACTTCCGACTCTGACTCGGAAAGCCTTGGTTCGAATCCAGGTCCCCCAGCCATTTCCTCGATGACCATGCAGGCTCGGCAGGCAAACCAGATCAGGGGTTCGACGCCGATCCGTGTCGCAAAAACGCAGTGCAGGCAGCGTTGACGACAGCAATCCCAGTGCCTCCCCCGGCGAGGGCACCAAGTTCCGAGTAGATTTAGACGACGGTGAGGAAACGGCGCCGCGTGGCTTGGCTGCCGCCATCCTTCGCATCGTTGCCGGAGACGGTCGTCGTGCCCAGCATATAGGCCATGTGGGGCCGCATGCGCTCAACAAGCGGGCTAATGGCGGCAAAGCGTCCGACCCGGTAGCCGGCGAAGTTGATCACGTCGAAACCTTTCGTGGTCACCAGCACGGTCCACCACGCGCCTTCCTGGAAATTGGCGGCGCCCAACGAGCAATACTCGTCCCCGTCATCGTCCGCCGCAATGACCGCTCCAGTCCCCGGGACCGCGTATGTCAACGCCAGGAGAGCCTGCCGCTCTTCCCGTGAAAACGTCAGGGGCCGTGAGGACATCGTGCGAAGCGGCACGATCTCGGCGGTTGCATGTTGGATGCGGGGCATGGGTCCATGTCCAAAGGGGCTTTACGGCGACCCGACAAGTCTCACGGCTTGACACTTTGGAGTAGTTAAGTTCTGTGCTGGTACGGCAGGAACTGTCACCTAGGGCGGTGTGCCACCCTGACGCCGCTCAACTCATTGATCGGCTGACATGGATGCGCTGGCAGCTTTACAGGCCCGCGAGCGCGCCCAGCCTATCCCGCAACTGTCATGCGACCGCCTGTCCTGGCCGGCGTTCGCCTTTCATCCAAGCAAAAGGACGCGACATGGTTGACCCCGGCCAAATCAAGGAACATGCCGACGTCATCGGCGCAGACGGCGTGCATGTCGGCACCGTGGACCACGTCCAGGGTGACCGCATCAAGCTAACCAAGAAGGACTCGGGCGACGGCGCCCACCACTTCATCTCGATGGGCCTGGTGGCGGAAATCGAGGATGGCACCGTGCGGCTCTCGGCCAACGCCGACGTGGCCGTTACGCTCGAAGAGGACGAGTAGCACCAGCCGGGCCAGGGAGCGTCCGGCCACACAGGCCAGACGCTCTCCCCAGGCACTTCTCCATAAGCGGGGCTACCAGGAAATGACGGCACCGGTTTGGTCGAAGAACCTGCCGCTATCCGCCGTTGCAAGCCCGGCAATCACCGCCAGCAAGCCCCGCGCCGCTTCCTCCGGCGGGCGTACGGCAAGTCCGGATTTGGCAAACGGCGCGGAAAGCGGTGTCGCCACTGTCCCGGGGTGTAGCGACGCCAGAATAGCCTCGGGATGGCTCCGCCCCATCTCCACCGCCGCAGTCCGCACGAGCTGGTTCAGCGCCGCCTTGGCGGCACGGTAGCTGTGCCAGCCGCCCAGCCGGTTGTCGCCGATGCTGCCGACGCGGGCGGATAAGGTGGCGAACACCGACCTGCCCTGGCGCGGCAGCAGCGGACAGAAGTGTTTCATCAGCAGCGCCGGGCCGATGGCGTTGATCGCGTAGGCGTAGGCCATGTGTGCCGGGTCCAGGGCGCGCATGCTGCGCTCGGGCGAGAAACCGCCGCCGTGCAAGAATCCGGTCGCGTCGAGCACCAGGCGTAATTCCCCTGCCTCGGCCACGATGGCTGCGGCGGCGGCGATGCTCGGCTCGGACAGCAGGTCCAGCGGCGGCCGCGTGGCTCGGCCGAGGCCGATGACCCGGCCGAAGCTGCCCTCGGATTCCAACGCCGCCACCAGCGCCTCGCCCAGCCCGCCGCCAGCGCCGATCACGGCGGCGACCTGCGTCGCCCCAGCCGCTACCAAGGGAACGGGTTGACCCCGACCAAATGCAGGTGCCCGCCCAGCATGAGCGCATAAGCCGCCACGCCCGCGCCCAGCCGCCACAGCCCGATCCCAGGCAGGTCCAGTCGTGCCCGCCCGCCAAGGATGGCCCCGAACGGCAGGATGGACGTACGTCGCGCGAACACGTCCCATGCTGCCGCGCCCAGCACCCACCGGCGTTTCGCGTCAATGGAAACGGCGCCCGCGGCCGACACCACCAGCATCGCACCGAAGAACAGCGACGAGGCAGCATCCCCGTTGCCAACCAGGTGCAGCAGCGACCACAGCGCCACACCCATCAGGAACGGGTGCCGCGTGACCTGCACGATGCCCCGCGGCGCCTGCGCCACCAGCGCCTCCTGCGCCACGGCGGTCGGGTTGGGCGTCGTCAGCCCCACCACGACCAGCAGGAACGCCGGCAGCATCAGCACCAGCATCACCGGTTTCCAAACCTGCAACATACCCCAGGTCTCGGCATAGGGCGCCGCGCTGTAGGACCCGATTAGCCAAATCAGCGCTGCAAGCGACGCCACGGAAAACGCAATCATGTAGGCGCGCAGCCCGATGGCGCCGGCGATACGGTCGCGCAAGGTGGTGCCGGAGACGCCGATGTGGATGCCGATGAAGGCCATGGCGGACAACGCGAGAGCAGTCATGGGCGCCAGGCCGGGGTTGGCGAGGTCGGGCTGTGCATGGCAGGTCCTCACAACGCAATGTTCGTCATAGGTGGTCGGTTCACCGCGTGCGGCAACCTTCCCGTTTCCGCGGCAAAACTCCGCCTACAGCAGCAGCGCCATCAGCGCCGTCCATCCCGTCTGGTGGGCAGCGCCGAGGCCGCGGCCGGTCTCGCCGTGGAAGTATTCGTGGAACAGCACGGCGTCTTCCCCACCCTCGCCCTCCTGCGCGTCGCCCATCGCCGGGCGGCGCCCGCCGGGACCGCGCAGGAACAGCCGGGTCAGCCGCCGGGCCAGCTCGTCCGCAACCCCCGCCAGGTCCGTCATCTGCCCGGAGCCGACCGGGCATTCCACCTGGAACTCCGGGCCGTAGTAGCGGTGGAACTCGCGCAGGCTGTCCAGGATCAAGTAGTTGACCGGCATCCACACCGGTCCCCGCCAGTTGCTGTTACCGCCGAAGGACCGCGTCGTGCCCTCACCGGGCTCGTAGGCGATGCAGAAGGTCTGCCCGCCTTCCTGCAGCACGTAGGGATGGTCTCGGTGCACCTTCGACAGCGAACGTATGCCGTGGTCCGACATGAACTCGGTCTCGTCCAGCATCCGGCTCAGCAGCGCCTTCATGCGGTGGCCGCGCAGCAGGGATAGCAGCATCGTGTAGCCGGCGCCGGGTTCCTGCCAGCGGGACACCAGCGCGGCCAGATGCGGACGGTGCTTCAGCACCCAGTCCAGCCGGGCAGCGAAGCCCGGCAGCGCCGCCACCAGCTCCGGCTCCAGCACCTCGACGGCGAATAGGGGGATCAGCCCGACCATCGAGCGTATCCGCAGCGCCTGCCGCCGCCCATCCGGCAGGCGCAGCACGTCGTAGTAGAAGCCGTCCGCCTCGTTCCACAGCCCGTCGCCGCTGGGGGCGCTCGACGTGGGGTCCGGCTTCATGCCCAGCTTGGTCATCGCCTCGGCGATGGTCAGGAAGTGCTCGAAGAACTTGCTGGCGATGTCCTCATAGGCGATGTCGTCCCGCGCCAGGATCAGCGCGATCCGCAGCATGTTGAGCGCATACATCGCCATCCACGCGGTCCCATCGGCCTGATCCAGCGTGCCGCCGGTCGGCAGCGGCTTCGACCGGTCGAACAGCCCGATGTTGTCCAGCCCCAGGAACCCGCCCTGGAACACGTTGCGCCCGTCGGGGTCCTTGCGGTTCACCCACCAGGCGAAGTTCAGCATCAGCTTGTTAAACACCCGGACCAGGAAGCCGCGGTCCGGATGGCCCGCCAGCGCGGCATCGGCCTGATACACCCGCAGCGCCGCCCAGGCCTGGACCGGCGGGTTTACGTCGCCGAAGGCCCACTCATACGCCGGCAACTGGCCGTTCGGGTGCATATACCATTCGCGCGCCAGCAGCAGGAGCTGGTCCTTGGCGAAGGACGGGTCCACCGGCGCCAGGGCGACGCAGTGGAACGCCAGGTCCCAGGCCGCGAACCAGGGATACTCCCAGGTGTCCGGCATAGACATGACATCGGCGCAGTTCAGGTGCCGCCAGTCCCGGTTGCGCCCGGCCTTGCGCTCTGGCGGCGGGGGCGGCGGAGTGGGATCGCCGTTCAGCCAGAGCGGCACGTCTAGGTGGTAGAACTGCTTGGTCCACAGCAGCCCGGCGACGGCCTGGCGATGCACCCGGCGCCTGTCAGGGTCGGCGATCCCTTCGGCCAGGGCGGCGTGATACTCGTCCGCCTCGTTCCGCCGCGCTTGCAGGATGGCGTCGAAGCCGCCGGGCACCTCCGGGTCCACGTCGGGCCGCAGCCGGGCGCGGAGCTGCACGGCCTCGCCGGGCGGGATGGTAAATAGGGCATGGGCAGCCGCCTTGGTGCCCTGGCCGTTGGACGCCACGGCGCCGGCATCACCACCAACCACGAAGTTGCCGATCCCGTCCTTGAACGGCCCGGCGTCATGCGCGCCATAGAGCCGGTTGATGTTGGTCTCGTTCTCGCAGAACAGCAGGGGATGCCCGCCCTCAACGCTGAAGCGCCGGCTGCGCCAGCCCGGGTGCTCCGCCAGCACCGACCCGTCCGGCATGGCTCGCAGCAGGGAGCGTGGGCGGCTGCTGTCCCAGGACCATTGGTTGCGCGCCCACAAGTGCGGCAGGATGTGCAGCGGCGCGGCTGCCGGGCCGTGATTGCGGGCGGTGACCTGCCACAGGATGTCCTCCGGCCCGGCCTTCGCCCACTCCACCGTCACGTCGAAGTGCCCGGCGTCCATCACGCCGCTGTCGGCGATCTCCCATTCCGTGCCGAGGAGGCCACGGCCCTGGTTCTCCTCGATCAGCCGTTTGTAGGGGAAGGTCGCTTGCGGGTAGCGATACAGCATCCGCATGTAGGAGTGGGTGGGGGTCCCGTCGGTGAAGAAGTACTGCTCCTTCACGTCCTCGCCGTGGTTCCCTTCGCTGTTGGTCAAGCCGAACAGCCGCTCCTTGAGGATGGGGTCGCGCCCGTTCCACAGTGCCAGCGCCATGCACCAGTGCTGCTGGTCGTCGCTGAAGCCGGCGATCCCGTCCTCGCCCCAGCGGTAGGCACGGCTGCGGGCGTGGTCGTGCGGAAAGCTGTCCCAGGCCGTGCCGCCAGGGCTGTAGTCCTCCCGGACGGTGCCCCACTGGCGCTCGCTGAGGTAGGGACCCCATCGCCGCCAGCGGGCACCGGGGCCGATGGCGAGCAGCCGGCGACCCTCGGCGGTGTCGAAGATGGTCAAGACGGATGCCCCCTGCTCCCTCTCCCTCCGGGAGAGGGTTGGGGTGAGGGAGGCCGCACGCGCTCGTTTGGCGGTTGGCAGCCGGTCCCGTTCAGGCGAGGCACGGCGCTGGCAGTTTCCCTCACCCCAACCCTCTCCCGGAGGGAGATGGAGAAGGAGGACACGCCCACCCTCCTACGCCTGTTCCTCGTGCCAGGTCCGCCCATCGCGTTCGATCAGGGCAATAGCGGCGCTCGGCCCCCAGCTTCCGGCGCTATACGGCCGCGGCCGTTCCGGCCGGGCGGCCCAGGCGTCCATCACCGGCTCCACCCAGCGCCAGGCCGCCTCCACCTCGTCGCGCCGCATGAACAGGGTGCTGTTGCCGCGGACGGTGTCCATCAGCAGCCGCTCATACGCGTCCGGGTAGCGGGCGCCGAACGTCTTCTCGAAGCTGATGTCCAGCCCGGTCGGGCGGAGATGCAAGCCGCCGGGGCCGGGTTCCTTGGTCATCACCTCCAGCCGCATCCCCTCCTCCGGCTGCAGGCGGATGATGAGCTTGTTGGGCGCAAGCGCCGCCTGGTCGCTCGGGAAGATCGAGAACGGCAGGCTGCGGAACTGCACCACGATCTCGCTCAGCTTCTGCGGCAGGCGCTTGCCGGTCCGCAGGTAGAACGGCACCCCGGCCCAGCGGCGGCTGTTCAGCTCCGCTTTCATGGCGACGAAGGTCTCGGTGGTGCTGAGTTCGTTGGTGCCTGACCCGTTCAGGTCGGCAAGGTAGCCCGGCACCGGCTTGCCATCCACCGCGCCCGGCCCGTACTGGCCGCGCACCGTCAGCGCCGGCACCTCGTGCGGCGCCATCGGGCGCAGGGTACGCAGCACCTTCAGCTTCTCGTCCCGCACGGCATCGGCGGCCAGCGACACCGGCGGCTCCATCGCCAGCAGGCATACAAGCTGCAGCATGTGGTTCTGCAGCATGTCGCGCAACGCGCCGGAATGGTCGTAGTATCCGCCGCGGCCCTCCACCCCCACGGTTTCCGACACTGTGACCTGCACATGGTCAATCACGTCTGCGGTCCACAGCCGCTCGAAGATCGTGTTGGCAAAGCGCAGTGCCAGCAGGTTCTGCACCGTCTCTTTGCCGAGGAAGTGGTCAATGCGGAAGGTCCGCGCCTCCGGGAAGTGCTTTCCGACCTCGTCGTTGATCGCCAGGGCGGAGGCGAGGTCGTGGCCGATGGGCTTTTCCAGCACCACCCGCGACTCCCCCGTCACCAAGCCCGCGCGGGTCAGCGCCTGGCAAACCCCGCCATACAAGTCCGGGGACGTGGCCAGGTAGAATACCCGCACCCGGTCGGGGTCCAGCAGCGCCTGCAAGGGAGACCAGTCGCCATCCGGCGCGGCGGCATCCAGGCTGACGTAGTGGACGATCTGCAGGAACGCCGCACCCGCGGAATCCTCCAGCGCCGTGGGGTCCACGTGGTTGCGCAGGGCCTTCGCCGCACGGTCCCGGTATGCGGCGGCGTCAAGGCGCGAGCGGGCGACGCCGATGATGCGGCTGTCTGGGAGGATTTGGCCGTCCCTGAACCTGTGGAACAGCGCGGGCAACAGCTTGCGGAGCGTCAGGTCTCCGGTTGCGCCGAAAATGATGAAGTCGAACAGCGGGACGGGGATAATCTTCGACATGCGGCAGCGCCTCCGGTACGGGCGGGGGGACTATGCTGCGCTGCACCTGGATTGTCGCGCCGAAACTGGCCGTGGCCGGCCGATGCGGAACGGCCGGCGTCGCCGCGCCGGCGCACAGGGTCGCTGGCGACAAGGCCCGCAACGTTGCCCGTTACTTGGGGCAGCCGCCGTGCACCGGAGTTGCGCGGACCTGCCCCCGGACGTAGCAGGATGATGCGCCGCCCTGGCGCGCCGTGCTCCCGAAGGACGCCCGCATGACCCCGACCTGGCCCGCCGGCGAGCGGGCCGCCCTGCCCTGCCCCGTTTGCGATGCCGATGGCCCGCATCCCGTCCTGTTGCACGCCTCCGCGGGTGGCCGCACCCACACGCTGCTGCGCTGCGTCGGCTGCACCGCCTGCTTCTACCGGGACCGCGACATCCCGGACTATGGCACGACTGCCGGGTCGGAACTGTTCCGGCAGGTTTACCTGGAGCAGAACGCCGGCATCCATCACATGACATCCGTGCTGTTCCGCCTGGACAATCCCGGCCTGGACAGCCTCTTGGATGTCGGCTGCGGTTTCGGCTACCCGGTGGACCTCGCCGCCAAGGTGCTGGGCTGGCGCGCGGTCGGCGTGGACCCGGCGGACAACACTGCCGCCGGCGCCCGGCTGCTGCGGGCGGACCTGCGCCAGGAATATCTGACCGCCGACTCCGGCCTCGGCGAGCCGTTCAGCCTCGTGATAGGGTCGGAGGTGATCGAGCACATCCCCGAACCCTACCCGTTCACCGCCCTGCTGCGCCGCTGGCTGAAGCCCGGCGGCACCCTGGTGTTCACGACGCCCGATGCGGCCATGATCCATCCGGGGCAGGATACGGCCACCCTGTTCTGCATGTTGTCCGCCGGCGGCCACATGGTTCTGTACTCGGCTGAGGCGATGACGGTGATGCTCCGCCGGGCCGGATTCGCCCATGTCCGGACGGAGTGCGCGGGCACGACCCTGACCGCCTATGCATCGGACCAGCCCCTGCGCTTCCGGGCCGATGCCCCGGCCCGGCACCTCGCGGGCTACCGCGCCTACCTGCAGCACCTGACGGATACGGCCGAGCCGGGCACGGCGCTGTGGAACGGCGCGGCCGGCCGCTTGTTCGAACTGGACGCGCACGACGCGCCGCTGGAGGATGCTCTGCGCCTATGGGCACGCATCGCCGCGGCCTGGCGTGACCGCTTCGGCTTCGACCTGGCCCGCCGCCGCCTGCCTGCTTCCCTGCCGGAGAGCGCATTCATCACTGATCCGATGCCCCTGCTGGAAGCCCATGCCGCGGCGCAGCCGGTGAACCTGGGCGCCGTCCTGGCCGCACGCGCCGCGCTGGAGCGGCGCGTCCCGGGCCACACGCCGGAGTCCCTGCTGTCCTTCGCCCGCCCGGCCTACACCACATCCGTCCAAACCCGGCGCGTGCTGGAGCGCTGCGGCCTGATAGACCTCGCCCTTCGCGACAGCGCTGCCACTGCACGGCTGATGATGCTCGATGCCCTGGTGAATCTGGCGCCGGAGCTGGAGTTGGAGCTGCTTGCGGCCGTGGCGGCGCCGTCCGGCGACCCCGCGGCGCGGGTGGATGTGCAGCCCGACCGCATGATCGCACGGATGGCCGGGCCATTCGTCCGCGCCATGGAGGAGGGACGGACGGCCGAAGCGGCACGGCTGGCGCCGTTCCTCACCGACCTCGATGCAATAGTGGCCGCCCCGCATGGCAGCCCGGTTGCGCTGCTGCTGCTGCTGTTCCGCCTGGGCCTGCTGCGGCTGCACCTGCAGGACCGGGCCGGGGCGCGTGCGGCATTCCTGCGCATGGCTGAGCAGGCGGCGGGATGGAACTCCCGTCCGGAGTGGACGGAACAGGCAGGTCCGCTGCTGCGGATCGCGGAGGAGCAGATTGCGATGGTGGACGGCTTGGCCAGCTTGAAGGCGCCCCGAAGGCGGAGGGCGTAGCGATGTCGGTCCCGGACGCCCCGGCCCGGAGCGCCGCCGCGCTGCTGCCCGGCCTGCTCGCTTGCTTCGCCGTTGCCGCCGCGGCGGTTTTCATCCGGGAGCGCAGCGGCATCGCGGCGCTCAACCCGGTCGTCCTGGCGCTGGCCGGCGGCATGGCGATCCGCGCGTCGGCCGGCCTGCCGGCGCCACTCCGGCCCGGCGCCGCCTTCACGGTGCGGCAGGTGCTGCGGGCGGCCATCGTGCTGCTGGGTTTGCAGGTCACGCCGGGGGCGCTGCTGTCGCTGGGCGGCGGGGCGCTGCTGCTGGCCTTCGCCTCCGTCGCGCTGACGCTGCCGTTCACGATGTGGCTGGGCGCGCGCCTGGGCGTCGGCGCCGGGCTGGCGCAGTTGATCGGCGCGGGGACCGGCATCTGCGGCGCCAGCGCGGTGGTGGCCGCGAACCAGGTGGTGCGGGCGGGTCAGGAGGACGTCGCCTATGCCCTGGCGGTGGTCACCCTGTTCGGCACCGCGGCGCTGCTGCTGTTCCCGGCGCTGGCCGTGCCGCTGGGGCTGGGGCCGCGCACCCTGGGCCTATGGGCCGGCGCCGGCATCCATGAGGTCGTGCAGGCCGTGGGCGCCGCGGCAGCCGGCGGGCCGGTGGCGGCGGAGGCCGGGACGATCACCAAGCTCGCCCGCGTCGTGCTGCTCGCGCCCGCGGTGCTGGCGCTGGGCGCCTGGGTGCGGCGCGGCGAGCCTGCCGGAGGCGTGCGGGCGCCGGTGCCTTGGTTCGCCTTCGGCTTCCTGGCGCTGGTGGCGCTGGGCGGCACCGGGCTGTTGCCACCGGGCGCCGTCGCCCTGTCGCGCTGGGCGGTGCCGCTGATGATGGGTGCGGCGGTGGCGGCGCTGGGCCTGGCGACTGACCTGCGGGCGCTGCGGACCCGCGGGCTGCAGCCGCTGCTGCTGGGGCTGGGGTCCGGGCTGTTCATCGGCGTGCTGAGCCTAATCGGGGCGCTGCTGGCCGGATAAGCCGTGCTGGGGCACCAAGGCCCCTCCAGAACACGACACTTCTACGCGCCCGGCACGGCAGGTGCGGCGGCGGAAACCCGGATCAAGCAGTCCGCAGGTGCTCCGCGAGCGCGTCAACGAACACGCGGACCTTAGCCGACAGGCTTCGATGGCTGGGATAAAGGGCTTGCACGTCAACGGAGTCGTCCTCGTAGCCCGGCAGCAGCCGCACCAAGGTTCCAGCAGCAACCGCGTCTGCCGCGTAGAACGCCGGCAGGCGGCCGATCCCGGCGCCGCCGATCAGCACCGGCTTCAGCACGGCGGGTTCGGGGATGACCGTCCCGGGCACGACTTCGACGTCCTGGGTCACTCCGCCGGGCGCCCGGAACCGCCACGTAGACCTGCGGTCCGAGCGCCCGATCAGCTCATGCGAGCGTAGGTCGGCGACCGTCGCGGGCGTGCCTCGCGCTGCGAGATAAGCCGGGCTGGCGCAGGTCCAGAGCGCGATGCTCGTCAGCCGGCGCGCGATCAGGTCGGAATCCCGCAGCGGCCCGATCCGGATGGCGACGTCGAAGTCATCTGCGAGCAGGTCAACGTTGCGGTTGTCTATGCTGAACGCGACGCGCACCTCGGGGTAGCGGGCGAGGAAACCCGGCAGCATCGGCGCCAAGAGTCCCACGGCGAAGGTGAACCCCACGCTGACCCGCAGCGTGCCGCGAGGTACGCCGATCAGACCGGTCAACGCATTCTCGGCCTCGCCGACATCGTCGAGGATGCGCTGGGCATGACGCTGCAGCAAGCGCTCGGCATCGGTCAGCCGCAGGTGCCGCGTCGAGCGCTCGATCAACGCCGAGCCGGCCGCCGCTTCCAAGCGCGCAAGCGAGCGGCTGGCAGAGGATTTCGGCATCCTGAGCGCACGGGCAGCGGCCGACAAGCTGCCGAGCTCCGCGATGCGGGCGAAGGCGCGGAGGTCGGCGAGGTCCAGCATCAGGCCGAGCGTTCCACGGCGGGAACGCGTTGTCCAGCTTTCGCCCACTAATTCGCTCGGCGGGAACAGCCACATCGCATCAAGCGAACCCGAAAGGACACACACATGACCCAAACCGTTCTCCTCGCCGGCGCGACCGGGATGCTTGGCAGCCAGATTGCGCGTCACCTGCTGGACCAGCCCGAAGCGCGCCTGCGCCTACTGGTGCGCGGCGCGGACGCTGGCAAGCGGGGCCGAAAGCATCGAGGGCGACCTCGCCGACCGCGCTTCGCTTGATCGCGCCACGCAGGGCGTGGACGTGATCGTTTCCGCCGTCCAGGGCGGACCGGACGTCATCGTTGACGGCCAGTTGGCGCTTGCCGAGGCGGGCCGGCGCAACGGCGTCCGGCGCATCCTGCCATCCGACTATGCGCTCGATCTGTTCAAGGCGACGCCTGGCGAGCACATGATGTTCGACCTGCGTCGCATCGCGGACGAGAAGGTTGCGGCGACCGGCATCGAGCACGTCCATGTCCTGCAGGGTGCGTTCATGGCGATGTTCGGCCCCGGCATGGGCACATTCGACTACGACGCCGGGACCGTGACCTTCTGGGGCGACGGCACGCAGCCCATCGAAGTCACCAGCGTCGAAGATACGGCTCAGATGGTGGCGCGGGTCGCTCTGGACCGGACCGTTCAGAGCGGCAAGTTCGCCTTCGCCGCCGACCGCATCTCGATCCTCGGCGCGGCCGATGTGATCGAGGCGCAGACCGGACGCCGGTTCGAACGCCGCTCGAACGGCTCGGAGGCAGACCTGCGCGCCGCGATGACGGCGGCGGCGAAGGACACGGCCAACCCGTTCAAGGCGGTGATGCTGGCTTACCAGCTTTACATGCTGACCGGCCAGACCGCGCTCTCCGACCTTCAGAACCACCGCTACCCCGACGTGCAACTGGAAAGCTTCGCCCAGTTCGCCGGGCGGACGCTGCCCGGCCGGGCAGCCGCCTGAACCGTCGTCCCCATGACGCTGCCGCCCGCCCGCTTGGCGGCGCGGTGGCCTTAAATACGCAAGGAGAGTTCATCATGAGCACCGAAACCCCCGCAGCCCTGTCGCCGATCCCCGGATCGGTGCCGTTCATCCGCCATGCCAACACGGCGCCCGCTTACTGGATGGCGGACGTCTTGTGGATGGTGCTTGCAGACAGCGACGACACCGGCGGCCGGTTCTCGCTGATGGAGCAACTGCTGCCGAAGGGGTCTGGCCCGGGTCCGCACAAGCACACCTGGTCCGACGAGACGTTCTACATGCTCGAAGGCGAGATCACCTTGCTGGTCGGTGACGAGATCAGGACCGCCCGCAAGGGTGACTTCGTCATGGTGCCGCGCGACACCCGCCACGCCTTCCGCGTGGATAGCGAGACCGCACGCTTCCTCAACGGCTACACGCCCGCGAGCATGGAAGCGCTGGTGATCGAGCGGGGGACGCCCACGACCAAACGGGTCCTGCCGCCCAAGAACCTGGGGCCGCCACCAGTGATGAGCTCCGTCTTGCCTGGGCGTTATGGCATGGACGCCCTGCCCGGCCCGGACCCGCTACGCCCTAACGGACGCTGAGCCTGCCCGGGGGGCTGGTCCGGCCGGTTGGCCGGCCCCCGACCAATCATGAAAGGAAGCAGGACGTGGCTCAACCAATCATCGTGCTTGCGGGCGCAGCCGGGGATCTCGGCGCCCGGATCGCCAAGGCGCTCGTTGGACGCAACGCGGCCGTCCACGCGCTGGTCCGCAACGACGTGTCCGCCGCGGATCGCAACCGCGTGTCCGCTCTGGGCCTGACGGTGACGCCGGCTGATATCGGCGATGCCGACTCGGTTGCCGGCGCGTGCGAGGGCGCGGCGTGCGTCGTCTCCGCCCTCAATGGGCTGCACGAGGTCATCGTTGACCGGCAGGGCGTGCTGCTCGACGCCGCCGTACAGGCCGGCGTGCCGCGCTTCATCTCGTCGGACTACTCGGCCGACTTCACCAGGACCCAGCCGGGCGGCAACCGCAACCTCGACCTCCGGCGCGAGTTCATGGCCCGTGCCGACCGTGCGCCGATCCGTGTCACCTCGATCCTCAATGGCGCGTTCATGGACATGCTGGGCGCCGAGATGCCGGTCATCCAGCCGGCGATCCGCCGCGTGCTGTACTGGGGCAGCGCCGACCAGCCGCTCGACTTCACCACCAAGGACGACGTCGCCACCTATACCGCCGCCGCAGCGCTCGACGAGGCTGCCCCGCGTGTCCTGCGCATCGCAGGCGACAGCGTAAGCGCCCGCAGCATAGCCCAAGTTATGACCGAGGTGACCGGCAAGCGGTATCGCACCTTGTGGGCTGGCAGCATCGGCTCGCTCGGCGTGCTGATCCGCCTGGCAAGGGCCGTGGCGCCGCAGCCCGGCGCCACGTTCCCGGCCTGGCAGGGCATGCAATATATGCGTGATATGTTCGGCGGGCGCGCCAAGCTCCACCCGCTCGACAATGATCGCTACCCCGGGCTGCGCTGGACTTCGGTGCGCGAGCATCTCGCCGCAGGGCCGGCCGCCGCATCGCGGACGGGGAGTTGAGTGGCCACGCCGGGTCGGCGTCCGCAGTCCGCCGGGCGGCCGAACCGTCCAGCGGCGGCCAAGGCCCGGACGGTTGCCAAGCTGGCCAGCATCGTGCACCTGGCGCCTGCTGCGCAGGAGCGGCCCCGCCACGGGCACGGTGGCGCGCCCGTCAAGCTCGGCTAAGATGCCGGCAGCCCCATGCTGGAGCATCGCAATGCCGACGCCGATCCGCCCTGCCCGCACCGACTGTCGGACCTGACGCGCATGGACGAGGGGATACCCGCGACCGCCGAACAGGCCGTCGAGTTCTTCCGCCGCAAGGGCGCCGACGGCCCCTGCCCGATCTGCCGCGGCGCGAAATGGCTGCTGCACAGCGGCGTCGAGCGCGGCGTGGACGTGTTCCGCGTGCCGCGCCAGGTGGACTATGTCGTCAGCAACCTGCAAGTGTACGTCATGATCTGCGAGAACTGCGGGTTCGTCCGCCAGCACGTACGAGACCTGGTGGATGGGACGATGAACCCTCCCAGCGGCGGCCTGTTCATCCCATCCAGTGAGACGGAATGACTGTCCCGGCGCACCTGGGCCGCACCCCGCCTCCGTTCTGCCCTGCAGGGGGTGCGGCGTCATGGCGGTGACAGCCGGGAGTGTCGCGCCGTGGCCGGTGCGCGTGGTGCAGGGGCACCTGCGCACCGGGACGGCGATCCTGCTGGGGCTGCTGGCATACCTGCTGCTGCGTGGCTCGCTGCTGCCCGGTGCCGGGGCGGTGCTGGCCTGGGACATCGGCTCGGTGGCCTTCCTGGGGATGGCGGCGCACCTGTTCCTGGACGGCGACGACAGCCGGATGATGCGCAACGCCGCCGCGCAGGCAGAAGGCGAGTGGGTGATCTTTTTCGTCACCCTGGCCGGCGTGGTGTTCAGCTTCGTCGCACTGACAATGGTATTCGCCGGGATCAAGGACCTGCCGCCAGCGCCGAAGCGCCTGCACATCGCGCTGGTGGCGGCGACGCTGTTGCTGTCCTGGCTGGTGACGCATGTCATATTCGCGCTGCGCTACGCCCATGAGTATTACGCCACGGACGGCGCCCCCGGTCCCGGAATAGACGGCGGACTGGAGTTCCCCGGGGAACAGCCGCCGGATTATTGGGACTTTTGCTACTTCTCGCTCGTGCTGGGCATGACGTTCCAGGTGTCGGACGTGCAGATCACCTCCCGCAAGCTGCGCCGGCTGGCGCTGGTGCATGGGTTGATCGGCTTCCTGTTCAACACCGTCATCGTGGCGCTGACCGTCAACATCGCCGCCAGCCTGCTGTAGGGGTCAGCGGACCTGGAGCACCGCATCGCAGTTCAGCCGGCCGGCGAGCAAACAGTCCTCGATACGCGCCTTGTCCCGCAGTTGCGTGAACAGCGACAGCCCGACGATCACCAGCGCCAAGGCAACCGTCAGCCCGGCAAGGCTCAGGGTCAGCCTATTCTCCTCGGCCTGGTCGTCTTCGCCCCGCCTGGTCTCGTCCAGGTCTGCCGGCAGACCGCGCATCTCGCCCTCTCTTTCTTTGCGGGCCAAGCCCGCGCGGTCATGTTAACGCTCCTTCAACCCGGGATGGCAAGCTGCATCGCAGCATCACCTGGCTGATCCGTGGAGACCGCATGACCGCCGCCGCGCACCTTGCTGCCGCCGACCCGGCCTTCGCAGCCCTTATTGCCCGGATCGGTCCCTGCACTGCCGTTCCCAATCCGCGGGAACCCTATGAGGCGCTGGTGCGCGCCATCGCCCACCAGCAACTGCACGGACGCGCGGCACAGGCGATCCTGGCCCGGCTGATCGCCCTGCACCCCGACCCGTTCCCGCTGCCGCACCAGATCCAGGCGACGCCGGACGAGGCGCTGCGCGCCTGCGGCTTTTCCGGCAGCAAGGCCGCCACCCTGCGCGACATCTGCGCGCGCGCCCTGGACGGCACGGTACCGGGTGCGGCCGATGCAGCGGGCATGACGGACGACGAGCTGATCACCCGGCTCGTGACCATACGCGGCGTCGGGCGCTGGACGGTGGAGATGCTGCTAATCTCGACCCTCGGCCGCCCGGACGTGCTGCCGGTTGACGATTTCGGCGTGCGGGAGGGATGGCGCATCATCAAGGGCCTCGACGCGCAGCCGCGTCCGCGCGACCTGGCGCAGGCGGGACTAGCCTGGGGGCCCTGGCGCTCGACCGCCGCCTGGTATCTTTGGCGCGCGGCAGACGAGGGCAAGAAGATCAAGCATCCAGGAACGCCGACACCGTCTGGATGAACGCCGCCGGGGCGTCGGCATGCAGCCAGTGCCCGGCGTTCCGCAGGGTGATAAAGCGGGCGGCTGGGAACGGCTTGCGGAACGCCGCCCGGTTGTCGGGCGTCACGAAGTCCGACCGTTCGCCGCGCACGACCAGCACCGGTCCGGGATAGGAAACGTCCGGCGCATCCCAACCCTCAATGGCCGGCAGCGCCGCCGCGATCTCGGGCAGGGCGATGCGCCAGGACGGCTCGGCCCCGGGCCGCAGGTTCTGCAGCAGGAAGCCGCGCACGCCTGGCTCCGGCACGTTGGGCGCCAGCATGGCGTCGGCCTCCCCGCGGGTCAGGCCGGGGCGCAGCGGCAACGCTTGCAGGGTATCGGCAACGGCGCGGTTGTTGTGCCGGTAGGCGACAGGGGCGATGTCGGCGACCACCAGCCGGCTGATGCGCTCCGGCGCCAGCAGTGCCATCTGCATCGCCGTCTTGCCGCCCATCGAGTGCCCCAGCACCGCCGCTGCCGGGATGCCGCGGTCCGCCATGCTGTCCAGCACGTCCGCTGCCATGCCGGCATAGGTCATGGCGGGGTCGTGCGGGCTGGCGCCATGGTTGCGCAGGTCGAAGGCCACGACGCGGTGCTTCGCAGCCAGGGCGCGCTGCACCGCGGCGAAGTTGCCCGACGACCCGAATAGGCCGTGCAGCAGCACGACCGGGCTGCCAGAGCCGCTTTCCGTGCCGTGCAGGATCATCGGCGGGTCCGTGCGCCGGGTAGGCGCCGCCTGCTCCCTCTCCCTCCGGGAGAGGGTTGGGGTGAGGGAAACAACGCAGGACGTACCCGGCCAATGCAGGTGCCGATCCGCTCCCGATGGGGAAGGCTTGCACTGGCGGCCTTTCCCTCACCCCGACCCTCTCCCGGAGGGAGAGGGAGAAGAAGGATTCCGTTCATGGGCCGTGGCCCTGCCCGGAAGGAGGCACCAGACGGGCGTAAAGCTCCGGGTCGGTCGCGCCCTCCGTGCTGAACAGCAGAATGCGGCTGCTGCGGTCCAGACCGAGTGCCGCCCGCGCCTGCGGGTCCGCCGCGGCCCGCAGCAATCCTGCCAGCCCGGCCGCGCCGCTTTCCCCGGACACCACCCCGCATACCGCCAGGACGCGCATCGCGTTGACGGCGGCGTCGTCGGGAATGGACAGGAAGGCAGCGGCGGCGCGCTCCAGCTCCTGCCAGGCGATCAGGCTGGGTTCGCCGCACGCCAGGCCAGCCATAACGGTATCCAGGCTGCCGGCTGCGGTGATCGTCCCGGCCTGTGCGCTCGCCATGAGGCAGGCGGCGTCGTGCGGCTCCACCACGACCAGCGCCGGCGCGGGCTGCAGGGTGCGGAGCTGCACCGAGACCGCCGCCGCCATGCCGCCGACGCCCCCCTGCACGAAGGCATGGGTTGGCGGCGGGCCGGACCAACCTTCCAGCGCCTCGGCCGCCATGAGGCGGTAGCCCTGCATGACCTCACGCGGGAGTTCGGTGTAGCCGGGCCAGGAGGTGTCGGACACGACGTGCCAGCCGTGTTCGGCTGCCGCCGCGGCGGCAACGCGCACGCTGTCGTCGTAGGTGCCCGGCGCCTCCCGCACCTCGGCGCCAAAGCCAGCGATGGCGTCGCGGCGCCCTTGGCTGACGCCGGGGTGGACGAAGATGACGCAGGCCGCGCCGAACCGCTGCGCCCCCCAGGCGACGCTGCGGCCGTGGTTGCCGTCGGTGGCGCAGGTGACGGTGATCCCGGCGCCGGCATGGACGCCGGCCATCAGCTCCGCCGCTGTGGCGGCCTTGGCGATGCCTTGCCGCGCCAGTTCCGCTTGCATCACGCCCAGCACGGCATAGGCGCCGCCCAGCGCCTTGAAGCTGCCGAGACCGAAGCGCCCAGACTCGTCCTTCACCTGCACGGACGCCACCCCAGCCTGCATGGCCAACGCCGGCAGGTCGCGTAACGGGGTGGGAGCATAGCCGGGCCAGGCGGTGATCTCGGCCCGCGCCCGGCGGAACCCGCTGGCAGGCAGCACCGTCAGGCCGGGCAGGCCCCGCCGGGGGTTGAGCAGCCAGCGAAGGTCCGGGGCCGCCGCCGGCTCGGTTGGGTGTGGGACTGCAGGCGATGCGCACATGGCGCAAGATTGCGCGGCGGGCGGGCGGCGGCTAGTCCTGGCCGCGGGAGGGGCAGTTCATGCACATCACGATCCTGGGCGGCAACGGGTTCCTTGGGCGCAAGATCGCTGCCCGCCTGGCGGCGGAGGGCGCCCTAGGCGGCACGCCAATCCGCAGCCTGACCCTGTTCGACCTCGCTGCCGCCCCAGCGCCTCCGGCCCGCTTTCCCATCCGCAGCCTGGCTGGCGACCTGGCCGATCTGCCGGCCGACGCGATCCCGCCGGGAACGTCCGTGGTGTTCCACCTGGCAGCCGTGGTCAGCAGCGCGGCCGAGGCCGATTACGACCTGGGCCGCCGGGTGAACCTGCGCGGCACGGACGCGGTGGTGGATGCCTGCCGCCGGCTGGTCTCATCCGGCCTTGGGGCGCCGCGCGTGGTGTTCACCAGCTCCGTCGCCAGCTTCAGCGGCGGCCAGGGTGCGGTGGTGGCTGACGACGCGCGTCAGGCGCCCGGCAACTCCTACGGCGCACAGAAGGCGGCGGCGGAGCTGATCCTGGCCGACGCCAGCCGGCGGGGGTTCATGGATGCGGTCAGCCTGCGCCTGCCCACCGTGGTGATCCGCCCGGGCCGGCCGAACGCGGCGGCCAGCAGCTTCGTCAGCGCGATCCTGCGGGAGCCGCTGCTGGGCCTTCGCGCGGTGCTGCCGGTGCCGGATGATTTCGCGGTCTGGATTTGCAGTCCCCGCCGGGCCGTGGACTGGCTGCTGCACGCCGCGGCAATGGACACGTCCCCGCTCGGCGCCGACCGCGGCATCAACCCGCCGGGCCTGAGCGCCACGACGGGCGAGATGCTGGCGGCGCTGGACCGTGTGCGTCCGGGTGCGTCCGCCCTGGTGGACCGCCGCCCTGACCCAGCCGTCGCCGCCATCGTCGGCGCCTGGCCCGCCGCATTCGCCGCGTCCCGCAGCCCGTCCCTCGGCTTCACCCGGCACGAGCCGCTGCCAGAGCTGGTCCAGGCATTCCTGGACGACGACCTGGAGGCGACCCGGACGGAGCGCATGACGGCAACTGCCTGACCGGCGCCGCCCAGAATCGCGGCATTTTAGAAACATCGCATTTATTTGCTGGATCGAGCCGGATCGCTGGTTGAACCCGGCGCGTTCGGAGCACAGTAAGCAGTAGCCGTCGGCGGTGGGCCGCACGGAGCTTCCTGCCGCGTCTGGTCCCCTGCCCGATGTCCCCTTTCCGCTCAACTGCCGCCTCCCCATCCGGGACCGCGGCAGCGGCGCGCCTCCGGCGTGACCGGCGGGCGGTGTTCGACGCCGTTGTGCACGCGCCGCAGGCCCTGCGCGCCCTGGTGCGCGCGGATGAGATCTGGCTGGTCATCCTGGCCGCCGCGGTCGGGCTGGCGGCGGGACTGGTGGTGGTCGCCATGTCGGAAACGGCGCAGTTGATGCACCGGCTGCTCTACGGCCTGGGGTCCGGCGAGTTTCTGTCGTCGCAGGTCCGCGTGCAGACCCTACGGGCATTGCTGGTGCCGAGCCTGGGCGGCCTCGTGCTTGGCGTCGCCGGGCTTGGCCTGGCCCGGTGGTGGCTGCGCCGCACGGTGGACCCTATCGAGGCCAACGCCCTGTATGGCGGGCGCATGTCACTGGGCGACAGCCTGGTGGTGGTGGCTCAAACCGTTTGGTCCAACGGCGTCGGCGCTTCCGTCGGATTGGAGGCGGGCTATGCGCAGATCGGGTCGGCGCTGGCGTCCCGTGTGGGCCGGGCATTCCGGGTTCGGCGCAACGACTTGCGGCTGCTGGTCGGATGCGGCGCGGCGGCGGCCATCGCGGCGGCGTTCAACGCGCCGCTGACCGGCGCCTTCTATGCATTCGAGCTGGTGATCGGCACCTACTCGCTCGCGACGCTGGCGCCGGTGGTGATGGCAGCGATCTGCGCCGTGTCGGTCATGCGGATCCTCACGGGCGGCGACATCGGCTTTGACATCCGGGTGCCGACGCAGATCGAGACGGTGGACTACGTGCCCATCCTCGCACTCGGGATGCTATGCGCGCTGGGCGGCATCGCGCTGATGCGCGGCGTCACGGTGGTCGAGGACCTGTTCCGGCGCAGCCGCCTGCCCGTCTGGCTGCGCCCGGCCGTCGGCGGCCTGGCCGTTGGGGGGCTGGCGCTGGTGTCGCCCTCGGTGCTGTCGTCCGGGCACTCGGCGCTGCGCATCGCGCTGGACGCGCCATACGGCCTGCAGCAGATCGGGCTGCTGATCGTGCTCAAGGCGGTGGCGTCCGCCATCAGCATCGGCTCGGGCTTCCGCGGCGGGCTATTCTTTGCGTCGCTGTTCCTGGGGGCGTTGCTGGGCAAGCTTTTTGCGGGAGTGCTGGCGCTGGTGACAGTGGTGCAAGCCCTGCCGGCAGTGATCTGCGCGCTGGTGGGCATGAGCGCGCTGGCAGTGGCCGTGGTGGGCGGGCCGCTGACGATGGCGTTCCTGGCGCTGGAAAGCACGGGGTCCCTGCCGATGACGGTGGCGGTGCTGGCGGCCAGCGTGGTCAGCACCATCACGGTCCGCCGCACCTTCGGCTACAGCTTCGCGACCTGGCGCTTCCACCTGCGGGGGGAAGGCATACGCAGCGCGGTGGACATCGGCTGGATGCGGAACCTGACGGTGGGGAAGATGATGCGGCGGGAGTATCGCCGGGTGCCGGAGGGAACGATGCTGACGTCGTTCCGCCGGGACTTCCCTCTGGGCAGCACCGGGCGTGTCGTGGCGGTGGACGATGCCGGGCGCTATGCCGGCATCTTGACGACGGCCGAGGCTCACTCGGCGCCGGAAGAGGCTGCCCGGCTGGCGGAAATCGTGCACCATCGCAAGACCGTGCTGTTGCCGCAGATGACGATCAAGGAGGCGGTCAGCATGTTCGAAACGGCCGAGAGCGACGAACTGGCAGTGGTGGACAGCGCGGACGGTATGAAGGTGATCGGTGTGCTGACCGAGCAGTATGCGTTGCGGCGCTACTCGGAGGAACTGGAGAAGCGCCGGCGGGAACTGTCGGGAGAGTAGGCGGCGCATCCTGCCTGACCCGCTGCCGTATAGCTGGCGATGCGCTACCGCCTGCGTGGCCTCAGGCACGCCAGCAGGATAAGGGCAGCCCCGCCCGGCGCCGCCGCCCAAAGATTGTCCACCATCGCCAGCCCCGTTGCTCCGGACCAGCAACTGCTGATCAGCAGCCCCAGCCAATCCGTCGCGCCAAGGCCTGGGCCGGCTCCGCCGAGGTCGCGCCGCCGCACCGGTGCCGACCGCCACAGGCCCAGTAGCAGCCCGGACCCGGTCACGCCGGCGACCCCGCCCAGCAGCGCAGGCAGCAGCCCCGGCTGCACATACGCCACCCCCAGCACAGGCAGCAGCGCGATGGTCGCCGTGCCCAACGCCGCTGCCGCCATCTTGGCGTGCTGCGCGGCCTTCGGTGCGATGGGCGCGGTCCCTGCCAGCTCCGCCGCCTCGTCGGCGTGAACCGCAGCCGAGCTAAGCAGGCGCGCGGACTCTCCCGCCAGGAACACCGAAACTGACCCAAGCCCCAGCGCCGCCGCCGGCTGGCCGTCGCGCAGCAGCGTCAGCGCGACCGGCACGGCATAGACAAGCTGGAACGCCGCCCGGCTCAGCAGCGTCGGGGTGCGGCGGAGCAGCCGCATCTCCTTGCGGAGCAGCGCCCGAAAGGCGCCGCCGCGGAACCGCCCTGGCATCACGCCCTGCCCGGCTCCGCGCCGGGCGCCGGGCCGGCGCGACGGCGGGTCCAGGGCGGCGCCGGCCGCGAAGCGCCGGGCCAAGGCCGCCGCGGCGATGGTTGCCGCCGAGACGCCGAGCAGCACCAGCGCCGCAAGCGGGATGGGGGCTCCCAGCACGGCCCGTGCCGGCCACCATTCCATGCCCGCCGGCACGCCGCAGCAGGGCGGCGTCAAGGCGTCCCATACCGCCAGCCGCAGCGATGGGGTCAGCATGGTGCCAGACTGGCTCGCCAGAAACATCAGGGCGCCGAACACCAGGCTCATTACGTTCACGGTCCGGCGCGCCTGGCGCAGCCCAAGCGCCGACACCAGGCCCACCGCCACGCCGGCCCCGGCGCCTGCGGCCAGCAGCGACAGCGCGCACAGGGCAGGGTAAGCGGCCAGCCATCCAGGCCCGTCCATCACCGCCAGTACGTTCGCCACCGGCCCCAGCATCAGCAGCCACGGTACAGCCACGCCCGCCGCGATGCCGAGCATCCGCGTCCCCAGCACGCGGCGCAACGGCACGGGAGATGCCAGCAGCCAGTCGAGATCCCGCCGCTCAAACAGGGCCGACACCGCCACGTCCAGCGCCTGTGACAGGATAAGGCCGCCAAGGACCAGCAGGGCGACGTTGGCATAGGCCAGCCGGTCGGCCAGGCGGGGCGCATCGCCCAGCAGCCACACCGCCGCCCCGAGACCGATCAGGTGGGCGACGACGGCAAGAACCAGGGCCAGCAGACCCGCAGACTTCCACCGGGCCGCCAGGCGGGACCGGCGCCAGATCAGCCGCAGCTCGTGGCGCAGCAGCCACCCCACCGACCCCGGCCGGAGCATCATGCCGGCGCCGCGACCAGGGCAAGGAAAATGTCCTCCAGCGTGTCACGCCCGGGATGGCGGGCGCGCAGCTCGTCGAAGGTGCCGATCTCCAGCAGACGCCCCCCGGCGATGATGCCGATGCGGTCGGCGATGCGCTCGGCCACGTCCAAGATGTGGGTGGTCAGAACGATGCCGGTGCCGGCGGCCACGCGGTCCCGCAACAGGTCCTTCACGTCCCGCGCCGCGGCGGCGTCCAGGCCGGTCAGCGGCTCGTCCAGAATCAGCAGCCGGGGGTCGTGCAGCAGGGCGCCGGCCAGCACCGCCTTTTGCCGCATGCCGCGGGAAAAGCCCTCGCACCGCTCATTTCGGTGCGGCCACAGGCCCAGGCGGTCCAGCAGGTCCTGCGCCCGCTGCGCCGCCAAGCCCGGCGGCACCGACCACAGGCCCGCCACGAACTCCAGGTATTCCAGCGGGGTCAGCTTGTCATACAGCAGCGGCTCGTCCGGCAGCCAGGCCGTGACCCGCTTGGCGGCTACCGGGTCGGCCAGGGCGTCCACGCCGCACACCTGGATGCTGCCGGCGTCCGGGCGCAGCAGGCCCGCCACCATGCGCAGCGTCGTGGTCTTGCCGGCGCCGTTGGGGCCGAGCAGCGCGAACACCTCGCCCGCCTGCACCTGCAGGTCCAGCCCGTCCACCGCTACCCGGTTGAACGACTTGCGCAGGCCGCGCAGCTCCAGCGCAGGCGGGGGAGGTGTCATGGCGTTGCGTACTTCCCCGTGGCGCGATTCCAGGTGAGCTTACCCTTGCCCGGGCTGGGCGTCATCCGGAGAGCCTCCATGCTGACTGTCCACCACCTCGAAAAGTCGCAATCGGAACGGATCACCTGGCTGTGCGAGGAGCTTGGCCTGCCCTATGACCTGCAGCTTTACAAGCGCGACGCGGTCACCATCCTAGCGCCGCCGGAGCTGAAGGCGCTGCACCCGCAGGGCACCGCGCCCATCATCGGGGACGACGGCCTGGTGCTGGCGGAGTCTGGGGCCGTGATGCAATACATCCTCGGCAAGTACGGCCAAGGCCGCCTAGCACCCGGCCCGGACGACCCGGCCTTCGCCCCCTATTTGTATTGGTTCCACTTCGCCAACGGCACCTTGCAGCCCGCCATGGGCCGCAACATGGTGATGCGCTGGCTGAAACTGCCGCCGGACAACCCGGTGCTGCTGCGGATGCGCGGCCGGCTGGACGGTGCGATGGACCAGGTGGAGGCTCGGCTCGGCTCGGCGGAGTTTCTAGCTGGGGCGGAGCTTACGGCCGCCGATATCATGATGGTGTTCTCCCTGACCACCATGCGCATCTTCATGCCGCTGGACCTCGCGCCCTATCCCAACATCCTGGCCTATCTGCAGCGCATCGGCGCCCGTCCGGCTTACCGCGCCGCCATGCGCAAGGGCGACCCGGACCTCACGCCGCTGCTGACCTGACCCGGCAACCCCAGCCAAAACACGCCAAACCCCTAGCACCTGGCGTCCCCGCAACCTTATCATCGTACTTGCACGCCGGGCTTGGCGATGGAGGCACCCGCTTGAAGCACCACTTGACTGCCTGGACCGTCGCGCTGTCCCTGGCCATCGCCACTCCCGCCGTGGCGCAGACCCCGCCCGCACCGGCCACCCCTGCGCAGCCGATCCCCGCGCCGGCTACCGCCCCGCTGATCGCCGCCAACGGCGTCATGCGTGCCACGCTGGATAACGGCCTGCGCATCGTGGTCGTGCCCGACAAGCTTGCGCCGGTGGTCACGACCAACCTCAGCTACCTCGCCGGGTCCAACGACGCGCCCGCCGGCTTTCCCGGCACCGCGCATGCGCTGGAGCACATGATGTTCCGCGGCAGCGCCGGGCTGGACCGGGATCAGTTGTTCGACCTCGGCGCGCTGCTCGGCGGCAACTACAACGCCAGCACCACCGAGACCGTCACCCAATACACCTACACCGTCCCCTCCGCCGACCTGGCCCTGGCGCTGCGCAGCGAGGCGCTGCGGATGCGCGGCCTGACGCTCAGCCAGGCGGATTGGGAGCAGGAGCGCAGCGCGATCAACCAGGAAGTGTCGCGCGACCTGTCCAGCCCGTTCTACGTTTACTCCGCACAGGTGCAGGCGCTGCTGTTCGCAGGCTCCCCGTATGAGTTCGACGCGCTGGGCACCCGCGCCTCGTTCGACAAGACCGACGCCGCCCTGCTGCGCCGCTTCTACGACCAGTGGTATGCCCCCAACAACGCCATCCTGGTGATCGCCGGCGACGTGGACCCGGCCGCCGCCATCGCCGAGGCCCGCAGCATCTTCGGCCCCATCGCCCGGCGTGACCTGCCGGCCCATGCGCCGGTCAAGCTGGCGCCGGTCGTCAAGCAGACCATCGAGTTGCCGACCAGCTTCAGCACCGGCATCGCCGCCATCGCGGTCCGCATGCCGGGCCTGGCCGAACGGGACTTTGCCGCCGCCGATGTCCTGGGCGACGTGCTGGGCAGCCAGCGCGGAGAGCTGAATGCCCTCGTCACCTCCGGCAAGGCGTTGTCGGCGTCGTTCAGCTACCAGCCGCGCAGGGGCGTGGGCCAGGGCCTGGCCATTGCCGCCTTCCCGCGGGGCGATGACCCGGCGCCGGTGCTCGACGACCTGCGCCGGGTGCTGGCCGCCGCCGCCGCCGGCAACATCCCCGCCGAGTTGGTCGAGGCCAGCAAGCAGCAGGAGTTGGCGCAGCTTGCCTTCGAGTCCGACAGCATCAGCGGACTGGCGAACGCCTGGTCCCGTACGCTGGCCCAGCAGGGCCTGGACAGCCCGGACGACCTGGCCAAAGCCTATAAGGCTGTGACGGTCGCCGACGTGGTCCGCGTCGCCCGCGAGGTGCTGGACATGGACCACGCCGTTTCCGCCGTACTGACGCCGCAGGACGGCGCCCGGCCCGGCTCCGCCAGCGGCTTCGGCGGCGCCGAGAGTTTCGGCAGCCCCTCCGCCCGCGGCACCCCCCTGCCGGACTGGGCCGCAGCCGCGCTGGAAACCCCGGGCGCGCCGCCTGTGCTGGATGCGCCGACGGTCACCATCTTGCCCAACGGCCTCCGCCTGCTCGTGCAGCCGGAGACGGTAAGCCGCACGGTGTCGGTGTATGGCCGCGTGCGCCAAAGCCCCACGCTGCAGGAGCCGCCGGGCAAGGAGGGCGTGGCGGCGCTTACGGCGGAGATGCTGGATTATGGCACGCAGTCGCAAGACCGCCTGACCTTCCGCAAGTCGGTGGACGACATCGCGGCGCGTCTGAGCGCCGGCAGCAGCTTCCAGCTTAAGGTGCTGACGCCGCAGTTCGAGGCCGGCATGCGGCTGCTGGCGGAAAACATGCTGCGTCCCGCCTTCCCCGCTGCGGACTTCGAGGTGGCGCGCAGCCGGCAGCGCACGAGCGTCGCTGGGCAGGTGCGGACGCCGGACTACCAGTTCGGCCTGACGGCGACCCGGGCGCTGGTCCCGGCCGGCGACCCGAGCCTGCGCCGGCCGACGCCGGAGACGGTTGCGACGATCACTCTGGACGACGTGCGCGCGTTCCACGCCGCAGCCTACCGCCCGGATCTGACCACGATTGTCGTGATGGGCGACGTGACGCCTGATGAAGCGAAGCGGGTGGTCACCGAAACCTTCGGCGGCTGGACCTCGGAGGGGCCGGCGCCGAACGTGGACACGCCGGCGCTGCCGCCCAACCCAGCCAGCCAGGCCCGTGTTCCCGACCCGAACCGGTTGCAGGACAATGTCGTGCTGGCGCAGACGGTCGGGCTGCCGGTGGCCAGCCCGGACCGCTATGTGTTGGAGCTGGGCAGCACCATCCTGGGGGGCGGCTTCTCGTCCCGGCTGTATCAGGACCTGCGGGTGCGGACGGGCTACGTGTATTCCGTCAGCAGCCAATTCAACTGGCAGCGCAGCCGGGCGAACTATGCCATTGCATTCGGCGCCGACCCCGGCAACGTGAGCAAGGCACGTGACCTCGTGGTGAAAAACCTACGCGACATGCAGGCGAGCCCGGTATCCGACGCCGAGTTGGCGCGCGCGAAGGCGCAGACCCTGCGCCGCCTGCCGATGGGCCGGTCCAGCGTGGACCGTATCGCCGGCTCGTATCTGCGGCTGATGGATTTGGGCCTGCCGCTCAATTCGGAGGAGGTCGCGGCACGGCGCTACCTGACGGTCACCGCGCCGGAGATACAAGGTGCGTTCGCGAAATGGCTGCGCCCGGACGGGCTGGTGCAGGTGGTGGAAGGCCCGCCGCTGCAGCAATAAGACCTACCCTTCTCCCTCTCCCTCCGGGAGAGGGTTGGGGTGAGGGAGGCCGCGAGGACAGAGCTTAGCCTGCTCGGATGAGCCCTACTCCAATTCAAGGGCATCAGCGGCCCTTGTGGCTTCCCTCACCCCAATCCTCTCCCGGAGAGAAAGGGAGAAGACCAGGCAAGGACGCCCTGCGATGCCGATGCCCCACCTCCATGTCACCTCCGAGGAACTGGCCAGCCGCCGCGCTGCTACCGTCGCCGGCATGGAGCGCTGCGGCCTGCACGCCCTGCTGCTGTTCCGGCCCGAGAGCCAATACTATCTCACGGGCTACGACACCTTCGGCTACGTTTACTTCCAGTGCATCGTGCTCGCCGCCGACGGCCGCCTGGCGCTGCTCACCCGTGCGCCGGACCGGCTACAGGCCCAGTTTACCTCGGTTGTCGAGGATATACGCATCTGGGTGGACGCTCCCGATGCCAATCCGGCCGGTAGGTTGCGTGGCATGCTCGGCGGCATGGGTCTGCACGGCCGCGCCCTGGGCGTCGAATGGGACAGCTACGGCCTCACCGCCCGCAATGGCCAGCGCCTGGCCGCGGCGCTGGGCGGCGTGTGCCCGCTGCATGATGCTTCCGACCTTGTGACCCGGCTGCGGCTGGTGAAGTCGCCGGCCGAGTTGGCGCATGTCCGCCGGGCCGCCGCACTGGCCGATGATGCCCTGCACGCCGCCCGCGCCGCCACCCGCCCCGGCGCGTGGGAGGGCGACATCCTGGCCGACATGCACGCCGCGGTGTTCCGCGGCGGCGGCGACGACCCGGCCAACGAGTTCATCATCGGTTCCGGCGCTGGCGCCCTGATGTGCCGCTACTACACCGGTCGCCGCCATTTGGACTCCGATGACCGCCTGACGCTGGAGTTCGCCGGCACCTACCGCCATTACCACGCCTGCCTGATGCGGACGCTGGAGGTCGGGCGCCCCGACCCGCGCCTCCCTGCCCTGCATGCCGCCTGCACCGACGCGCTGCTGGCCGCCGAGGCTGCGCTGCGGCCGGGCCGTCCGGTGGGCAAGGCCTTCGACGCCCACGCCCGCGTGCTGGACGCTGCGGGGTGGCGGGATGCGCGGCTGAACGCATGCGGATACAGCCTGGGCGCGGTCTATGCGCCGAACTGGATGGACTGGCCGATGCTGTATGCTGGAAACATGCTGGAGGCGGCGCCCGGCATGGTTTTCTTCGTCCACATTATCGTCTTTGACGCCGCAACGGGACTGGCGATGACGCTGGGGCGCACGAGCCTGATCGGCGAGCATGGCGCCGAGCCGCTGTCGGCGGCCACGCTGGACTACCGCTGCGGGTAAATTCGGAGGCCAGACTTGGACACGACCGATCATGCAAAAGCCCCTTGCCCAGCCTCGAACCGCCTGCCGCACTGCAAACGCCACGCCGTCGCCCCGCCCGGCATCACAACGCGAGCTGCACCTTCATCGCCCGGCTCCGGTCCCCCGCCAGCTCGAACGCCCGCACGGCGTCGGCCAGCGGCACCACCTCCGTCAGCAGCGGCGACACGTCTATCGCGCCCGCGGCAAGGATGCCCACCGCCCACTCGAACTCCTCGTGGAAGCGGAAGGTGCCGCGCAGGCTGATCTCCTTTGCCACCAGCATATTCAACGGCAGCGCCACGTCCGCTCCGGCCAGGCCAAGCTGCACCACCACACCGCCGGGCCGCACCACTTCCAGTGCCCCGGCCAGCGCGGCGCCGCTGCCGGACGCCTCAAACACCGTGTCGAACCAGCCCTTATCCGCCTTGTAGCGGTCCAGCGCCGCAGGGTCGGTCAGCGTGTTGAGCGCCGCTGACGCGCCGAGGCGGCGGGCGACCGCCAGCGGCGCGTCGGCGATATCCGTCGCCACGACCTCCCGCGCACCGCCATGACGGGCAACCAGCAGGGCCAGCGCCCCGATCGGCCCCGTCCCCGTTACCAGCACGCGCTGGCCCAGCAGCGGCCCGGCCTGCCGCGCGGCGTGCAGGCAGACCGCCAGAGGCTCGGCAAAGGCCGCCGTCTGCAGCGATACGCCCTGCGGAACCGGCACCGCCTGCGCCTCGCTGCACACCAGGACCTCGCGGAAGCCGCCCTGCATGTGCGGCATGCGCATGGCGCTGCCGAGGAAGCGCATGTCCGCGCAGTGGTTGGGCTGCCCGGCCAGGCAGAAGCGGCAATGGCCGCAGGGCTGGCTGGGGTTGACGGCCACGCCGTCGCCAGGGCGCACGCGCGTGACGGCGTCGCCGGCCTCCATCACCTCGCCGGCGATCTCGTGGCCGGGGATCATCGGCTGGCGCAGCCGGACCGCGCCGAAGCCGCCATGCTGGTAGTAGTGCAGGTCCGAGCCGCAGATGCCGCCCGCGCGTATGCGGACCTTCACGTCGTGCGGGCCGACCGGGGGGATGTCTGCGTCCTCGATCCGCAGGTCATGGGGGGCATGGATGACGGCGGCTTTCATGGGGGTGCTCCTGATGGAGTGATGGGTGGGATGGCGGCTCGCAAGCCGGGACAGCGCTGGCGCCGTCCCGGCCTGCAAGGCAAGGTGCGTCCCTGCGCTACCGCGTTTGGTCCCGGGCTGGGCAGACGCCGCTATGTGGCATTTGCAGGTTGCAGTCGAACAGGGCGGGATCGTCCCAGCCGTCCAGCAGATCGAACATGCCCTCCACAAAGCCGATCAGCACATCGGACGCGACGGCGGCCTCTGCCGCGCACCCGGCGGCCACCGCCTCCACGATGGCGAGGTGGCCCAGCAGCGTGCCGGCAAGGTCGTCCGGGCGGACCCGGCTGTGGTAGATCCAGCCGATCCGGCGGAAGATCGTGTGCAGCGGCCGCAGCGTCACCTCCAGGAACGCCTCGCCGGCGGCGGCGATCAGCAGGCGGTTGATCCTCTGGTCCAGCGCGTTGAACGCGGCGATGTCCATCCCCCCGCCCCGGTTGCGAAGCTCCTCCGCGATGGCTGCCAGGCCGCCTCGGTGCGCGTCGCCCGCCCGCTCCGCCGCTAGGCGCACCACGAACCGTTCCATGTCGCGCCGCAAGTGCAGCAGCGTGCGCTCGCGTGCTAGGTTGATGGGGGCGACCTGGATGCCGCGCCGGGGCCGGACGCGGATCAGCGTGTCGGAGGCGAGGCGGCTGACCGCCTGGTGCATCGGCGTTCGCCCGATGCCGGTCTGCGCCTGCAGGTCCTGGATGGACAGGAACAGGCCGGGCGGCAGGGCGCAGGTGACGATCAGCTCCTCCAGCCGGTCATAGGCCAGGTCGGACAGGTTCGTGCGGCCGCCCCCGGCCGGGAGCGTTCCCGCATCCAGGCGCATCATCGCTTCTCCATCCCGCGCCGATGCTATGCGAAGCCCCGGCTGCACGGAAGCGGCTTGTGATATTTCACAGCTAACGCTAGCGTCGGCAGGTCAAAGCAGGCGCAGCCGGCACGGGCGCACCCGCGCCGCCAACGATGCGGCAAGTGGGAAACGGATGAAGATCACCGGCATCGAGACGCTGCGCACGGCCGAGTTCGCCAACGTCCTGTGGGTCCGCGTCCAAACCGATGCCGGCGTAACCGGCCTGGGCGAAACGTTCTACGGCGCCGGCGCCGTCGAGGCGCACCTGCACGACGTGCTCGCCCGGCGCCTGCTGGGCCGCAACCCCCTGCACATCGAGGCACTGCACCGCGAGGTGATCTCCTACCGATTGCCAAGCAGTTTTTCGCGGTCAGACGGCACTCTCCGTGCGTTGCTTCCGCCGGGCATTGCGGATCTCGACCGGAATGCTGAACCGTTCGGCGACGATA
>JAABUU010001660.1_pt1 | contig 35967 bp, 43 predicted proteins | sample 5559301 | NCBI WGS metagenome assembly JAABUU01 (sample SAMN10711884, study PRJNA513360) | rock metagenome | isolation source: Antarctica rocks | place: Antarctica: Victoria Land, Richard Nunatak white
TTCAAGGGGACGGAGGGCATGAACGCGCTGTTGGAGGAGGGGAGGAGGAAGAGGGGGCGGGGTGGGGAGGATGGGATGGATGGGGGAGGGCGAGATGAGAGTAAGCGGTCGAAAGTGGAGGTGGCGGATGCGGATGCGGATGCTGGGGATGGGGAAGATCTGAAGAGGTTGGTGGAGAAGGTGAAGACGCAGCAAGGTATCAGTCACACATAGACTTTGTTGAGGGAAGCGTGAAAGATATGTACATAGCTTGCAGCGAGAAAGCCACACAGACAGGCATTCATGCAGAAAGGACTTGATGTAGAAGTAGGCAATGCGCTCCATATCACGAGTTGCGGCCTTGTCTTCGGCGGTTACCCACTGGATTAGGTCGTGAAGGAGCTTGTCAGGGGAGAGCAGTCCCAAGACCCACTTGGAGAACAGGATCTTGTAGTTGGCTGCCGTCGGTGACAAAAAAGGCTTGAAGCTAATCTGCTCAAACTGGAACAGAGTTGACATGTTTACAAGTCAACACAACATGACCGCCGGCCAACCACAACAGCCTGGCTTCCTTCTGGTCAAGTCTTACGGTGCTGAGGAGGTCTTCGACTATCGTGAAGCAAAGTGCGCTGAGAGGATTGTACGACTGCGCATCCCGACTGCCGTATGTAGCTCCTGAAGCGCTAACTCGTTGTCTGGCCAACACAATTCAACGAAGAACAACGTTCCGCCCCTGGACTGCATCACTACCTCGTACCGTCGAATCAACGGAAATTGCTGTGCCGCAACCGGTCAGCAGGTGGCAGATACATACATTTTGACCAGAATCCAGAGCAATTGGGTGCTGGGTCCACCAATCTTTGGCGAGGAGTGCACATGGCCGGCACCGTACCGGCGATCTGGATCTCCGTCAAAAGTTATGGGACACCGAAGCTGAACAGGACATGATGCACAGTTCAGCCGACAGAGTGCACAGCAATACAGCCAACCGGATGCACAATCAGCCGAACACAATGCACACCTCAGTCAGCTGTGAATTTGAACACGTTTGAACGCGTTTGCCAGGGTAAACAAAACATGAGACGTCCCGTCCTTGTGAAATTGAAGCACGCATTATTCTGTATTCTGCTTTGACACAGTGGTTCGGATGCTCGAATCCCGCCTGTGCAGAGCAAATCCAACTGCTGAGCTGTAATAGTTTGGTTGCCTGCAATGATATATAATAATAATACGGCCTGGTTCTTTCAAGACACTGGCTTAGCACATTCAAGCTGCAATTACCGCTGCCAGCAAGAGAAAGGAAGCTACCTCAGAAGCTCCTGGGCATCATGCCTGTGACTGAAGGCCAACATAATCTTTCAAGCTCTCCCTATCTCTGGAGGCCTCGAGGGAGATGATGCACCAAGTGAACAGGTTGCGAAAGCATTAACGGATCTGGAAGCGGCAGACCATGAGACTGGAGTTCGAAATAGAGGAGAGAAGGACACTTCATTGATGAACATTACAGAAGAAGAGTGGACGCTGCATGACCAAAACATTGTGTCCTGGGATGGTCCAGACGATCCACTTAATCCGCAAAACTGGTAAGTCGCCTTGCTTTGCTGCTTGTTATGGGGCTTTTATAGTGTCTGCTCTTTTCAGTGCACAATTATGTCAATCTGCTGCCGTCAAGAACAGCAGCATGCCGTCCCACTGATGCCCTGGGAACGTGGTCCTATGAACACCTTCGGTCTCAACTTGAATACCAAAAGTCGGTGGCCTGTGCTGACTGTTAGCAGGTCTGGTCGTCAGAAGTGGAGCAACGTCGCTGTTTTGTCTGGACTGTCCCTTATCATAGCCCTAGCCTCGTCCATGTTCGCACCCGGGGTGCCAGAAGTCATTGCGGACTTTGATGTCACCAACAAAGTGCTTGCCACATTCGTGGTGTCGGTGTATGTTCTAGGCTTCGCAATGTAAGTTGCCAGTGCTTCATACCATAAAACCTGGTCAAGCGCAAGCCGTCAACTGCACTGGGAATCTGGCTCCATGGTGTTCGGCTCCTATAATGCAACGTGAGCTAAGTTACACTGCAGGGGCCCTCTGGTTATTGGCCCACTGAGTGAACTCTACGGGAGAGTACCAGTCTATCATGTCTGCAACCTCTGCTTCATTTGCTGTACGATCGGCTGTGCACTCTCGACCAACATGAACATGTTGATGGGTTTCCGGTTCCTTGCAGGCGCCCTTGGCGTCGCTCCAATCTCCAACGGAGGCGGTACCATCGCCGACATTATGGTGGCTGAACAGCGAGGTGCAGCCATGGCCATCTATTCCATCGGACCTCTACTAGGTCCAGTCATTGGGCCTGTCGCTGGAGGCTTTCTCGCAAAGGCAGAGGGCTGGCGCTGGGTCTTCTGGGTATTGGCTATAGCCACAGGTGTCCTCACCATTGCTGGACTTCTCGTCCTGCGTGAGACATACGCACCAACTATACTCGCACGCAAGACAAAGCGATTACGGAAGGAGACTGGCAATCTAGATCTACGCTCCAAGCTTGACCTGGGAATTTCGTCCAAGGAGCTCTGGACTCGATCTATAGTCCGGCCGGCCAAGCTGATGTTCCTCTCGCCAATCTGTGCACTGATGAACATCTACACGGCCATCGTCTACGCAATCCTTTATCTACTCTTGACGACCTTCACTTTTGTGTTTTAACGTGACTATGGCTTCTCTGAAAGTACCGTCGGCCTCGTCTACATCGGGACGGGCATTGGCATGATCCTCGGGCTCGCCATATTGGGAGGAAGCTCGGACCGTATCATGAAGCATCTTGCGGGCAAGCACAACGGCGGCAAGCCAAAACCCGAGTACCGGTTACCACTACTGATGTATGGCGGTCCACTACTTCCCGCTGGACTGTTCCTGTACGGGTGGACAGCACAATACCAGGTGAGTAGCTGTGCTACCGTGGACCCAAAGACTCCACCCCCGCGTGCAGCATTGGTTCAGGTGTGCGCTGACAGCAAAGAACAGATCCAGTGGGCCGTACCGTTGCTTGGCACTTTGCTCGTTGGTCTCGGTTTAATGGCAGCATTCATGTGCGTCACTACGTACCTTGTCGACACATTTACGCTCTACGCTGCTTCGGCCATGGCCGCAAACACTGTTCTTCGGTCGACTTTCGGCGCTGTACGTAAGCCCTTAAGGACGAACGGGTCGCAGTGAAGCTGATCTGTACGTTGCAGGTATTCCCTCTGTTCGGCCTCAAGATGTACGACGCGCTGGGCCTCGGTTGGGGCAACAGCTTGATTGCATTTATTGCTTTGGGGCTGTGCCCGAATCCGTGGCTGTTCTTCTGGTATGGAGAGAGGCTGAGGACACATCCAAAGTTCCAGATCAAGCTTTGAGGTTGCGAGGCGTTCCAAATTGCATAGCCAGATCGTTGACAGGACCAACCATGGTGGTGGCATGTCCCGAACAGCTGCAATATGGTGATCGGCCTTGATGCTGACAGCTTCAGACTAGGGCCTCAGTGGGGGATGAGGATGAGCAGGAAACGGCTTGATCGAAGTGTATTGCGTAAGGCCGTTATGGTCGCTAATTTTCAAGCCTCTGTCACAACCCATAAACTATTTAAACAAGTCTATTCAATGACATTGTAGAAAGTTAACCCCACTCCGTTCTGAGCCATGGATTGGACGTGAGTACAGGCTTGCAAGATGTGGGTGTGGGAGTAACAGATGGAGTGGGGTACACAACATAGGGCTGGAGTTTGCAATCTGGGGTATTAGTAAGATATAATTTCCAGACACGAATGACGTAAGAGCAGATAGACCTCCACTCGTTATAATCGGTCAACATTCCCGGGCCCAAACACAACCCACATCCACCACGACCATGCTATCACGAATCACCCGCACGGCACAGTCGAGGGGCTCAGCTGCCAGACCGCGAACGCTCACAGCACGGCCCATTCCCGCAATCCGGCACGCCTCGGCGCAAACCCCCCCGTCCCCCAAAGACCAAAAAGCAGAGGTACTGTAAGCACCCCTCCACCCTACCTCAGCCCTCCGCACCTCTCATCTGACAGTAAACCATAGCAGCCCGACCAGAACACCCCGGCAGAAACCGGTGCGTCGAAGCCGAAGAAGAAGACCATGGCCGAGCTCGATGAGCAGCTGCGGGTTAAGTTGGAGGAGATGTCGGGCGACGGGGGAGCAGCGGGGTTGGAGCTCGAGGACGGCAAGCCGGTGGCGATGAAGAGGGGGGTGAAGCAGAATATGTTTAGGTTGATATAGGGTTGGGCCGCGGGCGCGGGGAGGGGGGCGGTTTTGTGGGGTGTATATGCGTGGGAAAGGCTGGGGGACCAGGGGGAGTAGGATCCGGGGGGTGTCTCAGGCGCAGTTGCTTTCCAACCTAGCAGGTGAGCGTTGCCGCGCTGTGCTTGCGCAAGACAGGTGATGGGTGAGAGAGCTTTTGATGGCTGTTGGTGACTTGAAACAGATATATAGTTAGAATACACTACCTCAGGCCTAGCAAGGTTATTACTTGTACTATATCTGAGAGAAAGACGTATAGCCGCTCCACGAAGCAAGAGAGCGAAACGGGAGCAGCAAGGGAGGACGGGGAAGAAACAATGTTGGAGCAAACCAACAGGAAGCGCCATGTATCGCTAAAGCCCCAGGCCACCGGAAGATCAATAATCCGGCCAGCGAACCGCCGAGCCAACGGTCCCGAATGCGGCGTGCATACGCTCCCTTAACCTAGTATGATATCAGGACTCATATATGCCTTCAGTACCTTAGATGAATTAGGCAGCAGTTCATCTAATGAGTTTTAAAGGTACAGTTGGTCTAAGCGGCTAAAGGCGCTTGAAACCACACTTGTATCATCGGCGTACTGCTCCATTGCTATTTTAGTACCTTGATGCATTCTCTTGCCGTGGACTGACCGTTCTCCTTCCAGCTGATGACCACTGCTTCTACATGTAATGGACTCCTTAAGGATACCAACATACGATGTTGGTTTGTCTCTGTCTGCCTAGAGGTTGCTGTGCTCGCACCTCACATCTAGTCTTCCGTGTCCCTGTATGATGCTATTCCAGGCAGTCCCTTCGTTGCTGTCTCCAGTCTGTTCCTTGTTACTATTCCAGCCCGGTCGCCGTGTTTCAGCTCTCAGGCCTTTCGTCTTGTCTCCTCTCTGGCCCTTCGTTGCTGTCTCCGGACTATTACTTTGTTGCTGTTTCAGCCTTCAGATCCGGACACAATCAAAATAGATGGCTTCTGGGTTTCTGACGCCGCCAGGGGACTCATATGAATGTTGTAAGAGGCACAGGATCTACACTACATCACTGTCAGCAGATTTCTAGAACTAAGATGGCCGTGTTGGGGCAATCTCTGCCTGGTGCTCAGGGCAAAGCTTAGATGACGATTTCTAACAGAACAGCTCTACGGCACAGTTGGATCAGTGACTCAGCCCCGACAGGTTCACTCAAATGGCTGTTGAGCTAGTGATCCTGTACCAACAGTGTCACCGAGGAGTCTGTTGGATCAGTGACCCTGTACCAACACCAACACTCCGATGCCTTGTGAGCATCCCAAGAGGACAGGTTGCAACAAGTTCTGAGAAGCGTATCGAAGCGCCTGTCCTGTTGCCTCCAGCCAAAGATATAAAGGTATGTGTGCTCCTTGAGTGGGATCAAAATCTCTAGACATCGAAGAGCCCGTCTGTCAAGGTTTCTGCTACGACTCTGGCAGTCTCGATTGTTTTTGTCATTCAGTTCAAGGCATTTGAGATCAGTCCTAAGCACATACAGCGCCGAAAGTGTCGCAGGCAGTTTTGCTAAAATGTGCTCAAACAAGGTCTACGCCGGCATATACAGCGCTCTCCTCTTGCTTGTATCCGTCAGTTACGTAACTGCAGACAATACTGTCTGGGACTACGCTCCGGACTTCTCTAAAGACTCCTTCCCGCCGTACCCAGATCTCAAGAATCCCGACGGCTCCAATATTACTGTTCAAAATCTCAGAGGAGTTCATCTCTTTGGCTGGAAAGGCTGCCATAGTACAGAAAGTAAGGGCATCAAGGAAACTTACGATGATTTCTACAAAATGGCACAACTGGCCGAGCTATACAACAACATCGACTGGAAGGATAAAGCTGCCAGAGAATTCTGGGGTCCATCCATAGGAAAGAGCACGATACCTGATGAAACTAGGGATGAAATTCAACGTGCGTTCCATTCTATCTCTTCACTCATTTTCGGGAGCTGGAAGTATTTAGAACTGACAGCTTGTCCTTAGAGATCTATGCCGCAGCCCAACAAATTTATAGTCATCCCTGGACCTAGCAACCACCGTGGTTGTCTTGGCGACAACTCTGGATAGAGGTTTGCTCCCAAGTCTCTCAAAACATCAGACTCATTGCCTGACGACTTCGCAAGGTTCGCTGTAGTGACAGCAAGCTCGGTAAAGATAGCAGTGATCCGGACAATCGATGTGGTGACGGAAAGCCAAACGACGGCAACTGCCCCGGTGGAACCCCGCCTGCTGGTGGTACGAATCAGGTCGAGGCTTTCAGTGAGCCAGACGGAAAATACAGCAGAATAACATTCTGCAACGATTTCTTCAGCCTAAACTCTCTATCAGACGCTGTCAAGTTAGCAAAGGCCAAACCTCGAGAGGACCAGAACGACCTGACGAATTGGAACAACCGAGCTCGGGTCTTCTTCCATGAAGTGACACATCTCGATTACTTCATGAACGCCGGTGACGATCCAAAGGACAAAAGCCCCTACGTTACCGATCTGAAGTTCAAGTTAAAAGTGGGAGGTCTCAAGCAGGAATTCGAGGCTTATGGTCCATTTAATGCTAAGATTGTCAGAAACTATGTAACCAAGAAAGCTGCTGACTCTGCATACTACTCCCAGCGAAACGGTGAGTGTTACCTCTTGCTCGAGTCCTCTAGCCTATTTGTGTTGCTAACAGTCATTTTAGCCGACAACTATGCCTACTTTGCGCTAGCAAAGTATGTGCAGAAGATAATCGGCCGGTATGTGGCCTGTGCCGTTCATACCAAACGTCCTATACATGGCTAAGTCAGAGCATCCAGGGATCCAGACCAACCCAGTCCAGGTACTATAAAGCCGATCGAACCTCCAACTGACGTAGATGGCCACCGGGTTGCCGCCAACGCACCCTCTGACCCAACGGGAGACGATAGCGATCCAAATCGGCACCGCAGAGGCTACCGCTAACCCAAGAATAAAAGGGTACTCTATCCCCGGCTGTGGTGACAAATTCGGACAGCTTGATGCGGCAAGTGCGTCTGCAAGCATCATTGCTGCTCACACAGCTTCGCCATCGCCAACCTTCTCCTGCTACCACGGTGCGGATCCAGACTCGTGCCAAGGAAGCGCTGGCTACTGCGAGTGCAGCGACGGAAAGCGTTACCCGGAAACCTCGAGCTGCGCTTACACGGCGCCTCCTGCGTCTACTTTCTCCTGTACGCCCCATAATACGCTATTGCCTCAACCATCGCGAACACCCACAGGCACTGATCGGGTGCACGTCCGACGTTGGGCAGAGCTCGATAGCGATCGGATGAAAGCACCACACATGAAATACGAAGCAACTGTCTTCGACTCCAGTGGCGCAAAGAAAGGTGACAGTACTGGTCGAAGCCCGTATAGTCAGAATGACGCAGTCAAGGTCAGTGGCCTGTTCAAGCAGTTGCAGGTATGGGGCGAGGACTATGGCTTTAAGAAACCGGTGCACTTCGCCTACGGGAGCTTCAACTTCTCTGCGAATAAGCCGCCAAATGGAGTCAAATGCAACGTCGGTGATGAAGACGGGGTGCATTTCACACAAGACTTGGATTGCTGGTTCCCTGACAGCAGTTCCGCATGAACAAGAGCTGACGGAGCGGTTGCGCTGTTTCCATTGACTGGGAATTTTGGATTGATTGTTGCCGTTGCTTTTGCGGTTCCTAGACAGTCATTTCTGTCGCTCCACTTGTCCAGTTCAGTTGATAACTAAGTCATACGCTCTACACCTGCATATGACAAAGGCCGCAGTGACGACCGTATGTCCTATCACTGAAAGGTGTTGTAGTTTAACGCTATCCATGACTGTTGCGCTTTTGACGGAGTAAGACGGAAAAATGATATTGAGTATCATCTTTGAGGTCTTTTGAGTTGTTGACAAGCAGCTCTCATGTCTCAACTTGCCTATAGGTTTAAATGATAGGAGAACAGACACAGAAATAATGCTGCTTTGTCGCTCACATTCTGTCTTCTCTCGTATCTTGTAACACCCCCATGGCGCGTCAGAAAATTGACACTGCCGGACTATCCTATTCATTGAAAGGATACTTGACCAAAGGTCCTATTTCCCGTTCAGATTTCTCCCCCCAAGACTTTAAGAACGTTGCTCCATTATAATCTGCCAGACTTCCATAGAACTTCGCACCAATTCGTTTTAGAATTTCGCATCTGGGCGCCGGATCAGCACGTTCTGACGCCCAATACGAAACCAGAGAGCGTCGGTAAGCAGCAGGCAAAGTCTGAGACCAAGTGTACCTACCTCTCATCCATATCCCGAGCCAGCAAAACGGAGGTCGCGTTATCCGGCACCAAATTATCCTCCTCCTCGATACCCGGCAGACTCGTATCGAACTCGGCAACCCACAGCCCGCCTCGTGGGTCGCTCGGCCATCCGACTGTGACCCAGCGCCTCTCGCGCAGCGTCAACCACGGCTCCCGATCTTCCTCCATGTCCGTGAGGGCGGAGGGGAGGATATCGAGTAGCCTGAAGAACCTGTAACGCGCAAGGCTGTCCCACCATTTCGCACCGAGCAACAACAGTCGTTTGCAGAGGTCGTCTTCAGCGGATTGAGACGAGTGACGGCGGAGAGGCGGATTCAGTCGGTCGAATCCGAGGAAATCAAAGTCAACGGCAGTGGCACGTTGCAGGACAATGAAACCGCCACGCGATGGCCAGGCGACGAGGGAGAGGCTGGTTTCTTCAAAGGCGATGCGCAGGGTGACGTCGTCTGGTGGAGGGCGGGGCCCTCCGCCAATCTGCCTCCGGCGTTTCTCGCGCTTTTGTATGGCGGCTGCTGAGGTTTGGTACTGAGGGAAGACTTGGACGAAAGTGTCGCGGAGGAAATCCATGTACACGTCGAGCTGTCGGTTCTCAGGTCGACGCAAGGGCTCCGAGGGATGGAGATAGTAACCTTCCTTTTATATATGCTGGTGAAGGGTTTTGTTCGTTATGAGCATACCATGGACCCTGAAATAGCATTAATCACTGGATATGGGACTCCGATAGCGTACATCTGTTTAAGAGAGAAGCAACTTACAACGGCTTTGGGTGGCCTTGCTACTCTGTATATGTGATGTGACTCTCCAGATTGCAGGCAGGTCAGTGAAAGAGTTGCACCACCGAGCTGAGCACACGCGGTGGCAATGGATACCTTGCTCAAGCAGTGAGAAGACTGTATAGATCCATGAGCTTCTGATGACAATGGGGAGCAGCTCCGAAGTCACGAGACCTTGGGGGTCCGTTCTTTGCTACCGCCAGAGCTCTGTCATGAACTTTCAAAGATCAATATTTCTTGGAGTTAAGAATGCATGGACCATAGATCATACATGTTGGGTTGTCCCACTACAAGGATTATCAAAAGACCATCCAACGTCCTGAAATCAATTGAGACCAACCGAGGTTCGAGTTCTTTGAATATATAATATTTTCAGAATGTGTCTGACTTCTATCCTCAATATATTCTATATCTCACCCTAACCTAACCCCTAACCCTAATGTATCTGGAATCCACAGTCCACTCTAAACATGATCATATGTCTAACCCCAACTCACTAACCCTAACCACCTAACCACCTAACCACCATATTTCTTTGATATAATGTTCACTTCATATCAACCTTATTGATATGTTATGGATAGAATCTTGATGAACAACCTTAGCTCATGTTTCTTGCTTGTCATTTTTGTGCATGGCTTGGTCCTCCCCGGAGACTGCTTTATCATACATGGTCCCCATAAGGCACCCAGTTGCGGCCCGATGAAGATTTGACTTTTCTTTTTGGATACCCGTTACTGAAATATCAGTCTCGCAATTCGTTTGTATTCTTCTCAAGCCTTCAAAACTGGATATGGATATGGGTATGGGCCCTGTGGATCCGTTTGGTGTCGGTCAGTGATCTGACATGCTGGTTGAACCACGAAGAGGAGCCTCTGGAATCCTGGAGAAGGTGCAAGGTACTGGTGGAGAACGGAAACGCAAAGCAGATTGGTTGGCCCTGGCGGCATGGGTGAAGAGGGTGAGGGCAGTGGTGATGGTGAGGGAAGGAAGGGTGACAGTGGTTGGGGCGTTTGAGTGGGTTGACCGTCATGATGAAGACGTAAGTCTCGGTCGGGAGCAGCTATTATGATGGTACTGTATTAAACGGCGTTTCTTGTTTCAATTGACTGTCTGCTACTGTACAGACGACGAGAAGGTTCTCGTTGTGACCGACCACTCAAGCCAAAAAGTCAGAAATGGTGTTCGCCTCAAGGTGCGATTTACTCAGTCCTGCAATGTCGAGCGGAGGCCATCTTTCACCCAATTATCTTCCCAATTAAACTTGAAGACCTCGTCGCCCCACGACCACCATCCGGCTGTGAGGTTCCGTGCAAAAAGCTCCAGAGCTTGATAAGAACATCTGTCTGGCATCAGTGGCTCCAGAAGCTCTTTCAAACTCGGCTTTCTCGAGTGTAGATCTGGAACGCCACAGATGAATCGCCTACTGATGGTCGAAGATTCCGCCGTCAGACTTGGAGAGCTGGAACCATATGACTTTCTTCCCAGCAGGAGGATTTCATATGGTCGTCTCCAGATTCCGTCCAGCTCCGTCACCAGTTCCCCGTGTAGGGTGGTCTTTATCCATACCCATTCTTCGACGAGCTGCACGTTCCAGTGCTGGAACGCTGCCAATACCTTTTCTCGAGGCTCAGCTTTGTTGGTTATCCAAATACCTACGAGACCACCTGGGGCGAGATGCTTCCCAAGAACGCCTCGGATTGTTTCCCAAGGGTCGGTGTACTGATGCTCAAGCGTCTTGTATTTCTTGGACCGCCGGACCGAACGATTTGTCCATGGAGGATCTGCAAGGATTAAGTCAAACTGTCCTGAGCCTAACAGGGACTCCTTGCATAGAAGTTTGTTGGCTGCATTCACGAAAGTAGCGATAGAGTTTTCGATGGGAGATGAGATGAACGTAGACAACGGCGGGATTCTCAACTGGTACATTGGGTCTATATCAAACGTGATGGATGTACTGTTTTCGTTACGCACTACGCGGTTATAGATAGACGGCATACCCACATGCTCCATCGAAATCGTATCACCGGCAGACCTCAGCTGGAGTGGAGGCTGTAGAGCACCTAATGGATGTGAAGCTGTCTCGCCGCACATGCCCGACTCCGGCTGGGACGATCCTCCTCCGGCAGACTCGACTGACGCAGGGCATAAAGTGGTAGGAGGAGATACAGATTTGCCCTGCTGTAGCTTAGGGTCACGGACCTTAAGATGAGAGCGATGGCGTGGAAGGCACCAGTCCCCCTTATGGGCCGTCCTTATCTCTGCAAGGGCGTCTTGTATCTGCTGGCGTAGAAGAGAATGGACGCCCAGGACTTTAGGATCGGCCTGTTGCAACACTCGCGTTCTTGCTGCTTCAGACTTTGGCTCGGTGGATGGGTAGGGCTGGCGTATAGGCTCGCATGAGAGTAAAGCGTCGAAACTGCGGCATCCAGAAGCCGTTTGCGCCTGAGCTATGGAAGTTGGAATGTCGATGAGAATGACAGTCCTAGAACGATTTTGATATAATATACCGGTATTGGGTGGTGGTTCCGGTATTGCGCGAACACCATGGCTTTGGCTATACATGCACGTTCCTAGGGTTCCTTTTTTGGAGATATCGACCGCGAGTCAGATCTGTCGTTCAGATAGTGCTTCCATTCCTGCTGTGTAGTCCTTGGTGGGGAAGAGCAGGGTCATGCCTCGGACGTAGCGTGGGCTTCGGCAACGCTCGTGGCTCCTCCGCATTCCGCATGCGCTCGGAAGATTTACGTCACTCCGCTTCGGCTTTATGCCCGCTCTTACCGACTTCGGCCAGGCATAAGTTATCTCTCTTCAGCAATCTCCATGCGCTCATTCTTCCATCTCCAAGGTGTCCGCAGATAGTATCGTCGGTGGGGATGCCCCCGATCGTCACGAGCCATGCCACTGCATCAATTCAATCCCCACAACCACCAAAGATGGAAGTCACACTCCCTCCGATAGGACGGGAAAAAGGACAGCCGGCAATTTGTCCTACCGACGATGATACCATAGCACCTCGACATACTGAGAGTCACAGAAAGGTGGACAAGCGGAGCTTAGACTATGTCTTGCGGACTGGACTCGCTGGTGGGATGGCGGGATGCGCCGTAAGCTTGCCCTATCAGAACCAACCCTGTAGTACTGGGGATTTGGTAATCGGATCAGGGAGACATATACTAATATCGAACCGACCATAGGCCAAGACAATCGTCGGTCCCCTCGACCGAGTCAAGATCCTTTTCCAAGCCTCCAGCCCGCAGTTCGCCAAGTACACCGGCTCTTGGTTCGGAGTCGTAACAGCCATGCGCGACATAAACCGACAAGACGGCATACGCGGTCTCTTCCGGGGCCACTCCGCAACACTCCTGCGCATCTTCCCCTACGCCGCCATCAAGTTCCTCGCCTACGAACAGATCCGCGCCGTCATCATCAAAGACAAAACGCAGGAGACCCCTGGCCGCCGCCTCATCAGCGGCTCCCTGGCCGGCATCACCTCCGTCTTCTTCACCTACCCGCTCGAAGTGATCCGCGTGCGCCTCGCCTTCGAGACGAAGCGCGACTCGCGCTCCTCACTATCCAGCATCTGCAAGCAAATCTACCACGAAAAACCCCACCTCGCACCAACCCCACCATCCACAACCCTCCCCCTCTCCACCTCCTCCGCATCCTCACTCCCCAACGCCATCACCTCCACCATCGCCTCCACATCCACCACCCTCCAAGCCGCCACCCCGCGCTCCGGCTTCGCCAACTTCTACCGCGGCTTCGGCCCCACCCTCTGGGGCATGCTGCCCTACGCCGGCATGTCCTTCCTGACCCACGACACCGCCTCCGACTGGCTGCGCCACCCCTCCATCGCCGCCCACACCACCCTTCCCAATCCCAACCCGACCTCCGCTTCCACCGAGTCCTCCAACAATCTCAACGCGCCAGACCGCAAACCCCCACCCCTCACCTACTGGGCCGAGCTGCTGGCCGGCGGCCTCGCCGGGCTCGTCTCGCAATCGGCCTCCTACCCGCTCGAAGTCATCCGGCGCCGCATGCAGGTCGGCGGCGCGGTGGGCGACGGCCATCGCCTGGGCATGGCGGAGACGGCGGGGCGGATCTGGCGGGAGAGGGGGTGGAGGGGGTTTTGGATCGGGTTGACAATTGGGTATTTTAAGGTCGTGCCGATGGTGGCGACGAGTTTTTTCGTTTATGAGAGGGGGAAGCTTTGGTTGGGTATTTAGATAGATAGATGCGGAGGTGGGTGGAGGGGAGGGGTGGAGGAGGGGGGCGAATGGGATTGGGGTGTGGGTATTTGGGGTGGAGTGGCCTTTTGTGAAAGAACGAAGCGTCGGGCATTGATGGGCGTTTTTGACGTTATGGAATGTCCTGACGGAAGGAATATATACGTCTGTCACATCTGTAGTCGATGGTATTCTATTGTTCCGATATACACATATCCCGATAAACAGATTACTTTCAGGCTATGACTTTCTCGATATAATCGAGCAACCGATTAGAAGCGCGCCTTTGCCAAAACGTATGCCCGTAATGAGCCCACCACGCCAGACGCTATGCACTGGGACCTCAATACCCCGAGACGGAAAGCACACCTCCGACCAATACACCGCACATCAAACCATAACCCTCCGCAACCCATCCGTCCCGCCCAACACCCTCCTCCCCGTAACCGCACACCTGCCCTTCCCACTCTCCCACTTCCCCTCCCTGGAACCCCTTCCACCCCCTCCTTCTTTTCTACCACCTCCGTCGTCACCCACCTCATCCTCTTCGCCCCACCCTTCCTCCCCACCACCCACGCCCTCCATGAACGCAACCTGCCGATCATGGCTGCCATCCGCCCACTTAAAAATGCAGGTATAGCAAAAGACATAGCCCGTCTGCGCCGCCGTGGCCGTGACTACAGGATGCAGACAGATGGGGCAGAGGGCGGACGTCGATAGCGTGGGAGGGGGGACGGTGAGGATGGGGAGGAGGGATTTGGAGTCGATGGGGGGTTTACGCTTCGGTTTCGGAGATAGGCCATCTTTCTCTTTCTCTTTCTCTCTCCGCGGGTGCGGACCGGAAGCAGGGAAGTCGGTGGACGATGAGGTGCGTTTCCCGGGACCAAGTCGTGACTGTCCTTGCACGACGTCGAGGCCGGATACGATGGGCGGAGGCAATTCGAGGCCCTCGGCCGCCTTGCGCGAGAGCTGGCGCGCAAAGTCGGAGGCGTGCCACCATTCGAGGAATTTGAGGGCGAAGATGGAGGCCGGGAGGAGGATCTTGAGACTTGATAGCAAACGTGGATAGATCGTTGACGTGAACATCCGGGGGCTGAACAGACTTGTTGTCTCGCCGGGCCGCGCCCCTGGTCTGCCTTCTCCAGCTGCGGCGGGCTTCGGCTGCGTGGCCAGGGCGATGGCGCGGTGGTCGGCTTCGCCCAAACGGCGGATGCGTGTGGCGATGAGCCAGAGGAAGGGCGAGTGGTACTTGGTGCCGTCGAAGAGGTAGGCGAGGTTGAAAGCCAGGAGGGAGAAGTAGTATGCTGCGTTGACGCTGGGGTAGACGTGCCGCAGGAACCATTTGTAGTAGTGCATCAACCTCTGTTTGACGGTAGCGTCCGATGGCAGCCTGTCGCGGTTGTAGCTGGGACCCAGGAGCGTTGCTTGCGGGATATGGATGTCGTAGCTCTCGTCCAGCTTGCGCTTGAGGTACGGCAAGCCGACCATGACGGCCAAGTTCTTCCACACATCGCTCGTCCGGAGTTTTAGGGTCTCGCGAACGAGTCCTGGAGTGCGCAGCTGGGCGCGTGGGACCTCGCCGCCTTTGATGCGCAGGACTCGCTCGCGCTTGAGGTTGTAGAAGTTCTCGGTGAAGCCGCCGCCGTAAGTGAGGAGGTAGTGGCGTTCGACGAGGAGCATGAGGAGCGCGTAGACTTCATCGAAGGAGTTGAGGACGCGCAGGAGGTAGCGGGGTTGACGATGGGTAGCTAAGGCGAGGAGATAGCGGAGGGAGGGTGGGAGGAGGGACGAGAGCTGTTGTTCGGAGAGGAGTTCTGTGCATTTTTATTAGACGCATGAACCGGCTTGGGACGGGGTGAGGAAAAGATTAGATACCAAACAATGATGGCTTATGATCATCGAAGCCATTCTGAAGACTTGACATGAACTCCATCTGATCATGTCATTGGGGCTGGCACCGAGAGAGAAAGTAGGTAACTATACTGTACACATACGCTCTGAGCTCCTATGGGCCGAGGCTTCTTTTGAGTCATTAGTCATCCGCTACGAATGTAGTACGAGTATCACTGTTCACGGCGGTGGGAAGCCAATGACTGTGGCTTAATACATAGTCCACAAGCTCTTCGGCTCGAATGCGTCTTTCTATACGTAACTATAGATTATATGTCCTGCCTCCAACCTTGTCCCAGGTGAGTCCTGCAATGCTAATTGACATCGCACCCATAGGGAAGCCCACTCTCCTGTTGCAGCAACCCCTCTTCGAGCATCTTTCTCCACGTCGGGATGGGCAACTAATAAGCAATCGTTCACCGCCTTCGCCCTTCACCTTCTAGTTCACGGGGTGTTTCTCCATATCCATTGCCGGCACCCAAGTCCGTAAGTTTCTTATGCATAGACCTTGTAGCTTCCCTTCGGCTACTGGACGAAACATCTCCGCGTACATTGCGTTTGACCTCTGTTCATTCGTGGAGTGTGAGCCATGAAAGAATTGTGCAAAGCCCTATCTTCGTCTCCGACCAAGTCCTGCTCTTCTGTCCCGGACACGGAAAGCGCAACGGCGTAGGAGGGGTCTCCGTCGTAGTCGTCTACCACGGGCTGTGACATCGTCCTGATGCTGGTTGAGTCCCGTCCTGAAGACTCGTCTAGGTTTTCATCGTTACCATCGCAACCGCACACTCCTCTTGGAGAGGAGAGCTCTGATCTGCGTTCGACTCGATAGATTCGATCGCGGATAACAAGAAGCAGTAACACGAGCACAACAGGAAATCTGACCAGAGTAGCTAGACACAACTCGGTACAATTGGGTATATCTTATGCGTGATCCATGGCGACTGCAGGGCTCTGGACCTGCTCCTCTAGCACCCCACCCCACAATTCCTCAAGGTCTAGCTCTCCTCTCTTTTCCTCCGTAAGCATTTGTATTACGATATTCACACCAGTACTTCGTGAACCGAAGCCCACAATCTCCGGAATGACTGCGGTATCTTCCTGCGAAGCTTTCCCACCCTCAACAGTACCCACATTGACACACACCCACCCCGTCCTCACACCATCATCTGCGGTACTACTTGCCGACGAGCCAACAGTACCAAGCAACTTTGCTCTTCTTGCTTTCCTCCTCATTTTGAGCTTCAGCTCATTCCTTCCGAGTAGGCCATCAGCGAACGGGGTGAGTCGATAAGTGCTGCGCAGCCAGCGGCAAAGACGATCAGCCGAGACGTGCAAGTGTCGCTCGCTTCTTGCGGTGCCAATCACCATGAGGAGGTGTGAACCAAGTGCTGGAGGCGGATCCAGCTTCCGAAGATCGAATAGCGAGAGATCGTCCAGGCCGAGATCGATAGATACATATTTGAGGAGCGTATCCAGTATCGGCGGAGGATCGACTGGCATGTCAGGCAGTCGCTGACGCTCCGAGATTGGATACATGGGAGCTTGTGGTGTATCAATTTGGAGATACCAGGGGATAGGCGCAGCATTGGTCGCCGACGGGTATATCTCGTTCGCCCCTTCAGCCGACATCTGAGCTCCACCGTCTACAACATCACCACTGTGGCCAAAAGATGATGTATTTGACGTCCGCGATAAGGCAGTAGAGAAAAGTGACCTAGGGTGCCCATCACGCCTTGTCGAGTCTCTCCGTACTCGTCCCGCGGGAACCTGGGACTGTGCATCGAGTGGTACGCCGGCTAACGATGTGAACGACTTCAACAAAATCAGATGACGAATACAGCATCGATTAGTAGAAGTGGTGGCTCTAATGAGATACATCATGTCTTGTGGTTGGTCTCGATGTATGAGATCGATTTCGTTTGCTGGGGTTCTACAGAACATTGGACCGGCATTTGCCGATAAGGCTGAATACAGAATCCGTTGGAGCTAGTGAGCTTCGGATAAGTTATCGACATGTGGGGGCGAACTCGAGATAACGTTATTATAATTTCTCTAATTTTCCGACCTGGACTTTATTCGAGTATCGGCGCAACTCGAGAGTTCTTCCTGCGATCCGAGACCATGTCGATGGATCTCGATGCTCCAGTAGCAATAGCACCTTTGCCATCCGTAAAGCAGAAGCCCGCAACGTGAGTAATAGGACCTCCGACCCTACGTGGTGCAGATACTAACAGCTTCTTCAACATCAGCATTCTATGTTATAACTGTGGCGCACCCATCGACGGCACTTCTTCAGCTGGGGCGCTATGCTACGACTGTGTAAAACTCACGGTCGACATCTCGGAAGGCATCCAGCGGGAAGCGACTCTACACATGTGTAGAGATTGTGACAGATGGCTACAACCTCCAGCGCACTGGATGACTGCAGCACCGGAGTCAAGGGAGTTGCTTGCTCTATGTCTGAGAAAGCTCCGGGGACTCTCGAAGACGAGGATTATAGATGCGAGCTTCATCTGGACCGAGCCACATTCACGGCGAGTGAAGGTTAAGATTACAATACAACAGGAGGCTTTCCAAGGGACAATATTGCAGCAAGCCTTTGAAGTGGAGTACGTTGTGGCCTACCATCAGTGTCCGGACTGCGCAAAGTCATACACTGCCAACACATGGCGGGCTGTTGTGCAAGTGCGCCAGAAGGTTCCACACAAACGAACATTTCTCTATCTCGAACAGCTCATCTTGAAGCACTCTGCACACAAGGATACGATCAACATCAAGGAAGTCAAGGACGGTCTGGACTTCTACTATGCACAAAGGAATCATGCCGAAAAGTTCCTCGACTTCTTAACATCCGTAGCACCTGTCCGAACGAAGAAGTCGCAGGAGTTGATCTCGATGGACATTCACACCTCTTCAAAGTCATACAAGTTTTCCTTCTCCGTCGAGCTCGTCCCGATTTGCAAAGACGATCTAGTGGCGCTCCCAATTAAGCTTGCCAAGTCAATAGGAAATATCGCTCCTCTCACAATTTGCTACCGCGTGGGCACATCCCTGAATCTTGTCGATCCGAACACACTTCAGACCGCAGAGGTATCAACACCTATCTACTGGCGATCGCCGTTTACATCTCTAGCCGATGTTCAGGAGATGGTCGAGTTTGTAGTTATGGACATTGAACCACTTGGACCTAACAAGGGTAGATTTGTACTGGCTGAGGCTACCGTGGCACGCGCATCTGACCTCGGTGTCAACGATAAGACCTACTTCACTCGCACGCACCTCGGAGGTTTTCTGCATCCTGGCGATTCTGTCCTTGGCTATCATCTCACTGGGACCAACTTCAACAATCCCCAATTCGAGGCTCTCGAACAGAGTAACGCACATGCCTCCAGCATTCCAGATGTCATGCTTGTGAAGAAATTCTACGCACGAAAGAAGAAGAACAAGTCCCGCAATTGGCGACTGAAGCGCATGAACAAAGACGAAGGGGAGCTTTTACCGAAGAAACAGGACCAAGAACGCCTGGAGAGGGACTACGAGATGTTCCTGAGGGACGTGGAAGAAGATCAGGACCTGAGAAGTACTGTTGCCGTGTACAAAGCGCAGCAGGAAAAGAAGGCTCGAGACAAGATGGAAGGAATTGAACAGAAAAGCGTCGCTGACACGGAGGGCACCGAGGATGAGGACGTTCCGAAGATCGATATGGATGAGCTTCTTGACGAGTTTGATGAGCTGAGTGTGGGCGATGAAGAATGATTGACGGGTACATTCCTATAGGCTGCTTGCTTTGTTTCGTGTCATTCATAAGCATTGCAAGGGCGTTTTTGGACATGCTCTAAGATCTCCCGAGACGGCTTCTTCGACGGTGGATCTATTCAAGTGTCAAGAAAATGTCTAGCCGTGTTCTGTTTGCGTGCCCTGTGCTGTAATAAAATTAGCCTATCAAATGTACCGTGCCATCATCACCATGCAGCCCTTTGATCGGTGAGGGGGGGTCACTCCCTTCTGGAGACGTTCAACGATCATCTATGGAAACCGCCAAATGCGGTTAGGGAAGAACATTTCGCCGCCGTCTCAAGAGCAAACGGCAACTGCCGGGAACCTCGCGGTCATCAACTTGCACCCACACATGTGCATATCCGAGTAACAACGTTACCCTTTCTGTATGTGTAGAGAATAGTGCGCTGCACTCCAAAATGTCGACCCGAAAACTGAACGAGTTTCTGGAGGGCAACACCAGTGACGAGGATGATTACGGCTACAATTCGGAGGCTGTGGTGGAGACCAAGGGAAGCAGACTGATAAAACCGTCTTCGAGGGGCTCAAAACGGCGGAAAGTCGATAGCGACGATGACGAACCATTGGAGCGAGCAGCACTATCGGAGGAGTCGGAAGCTGATCAAGGCGGAGAGACTGAGACAGCACGATCAGTGTCCGAAGCAACGGCGCAAGATAACCGTCCAACACAAACCGAACCCGAGGAAGCCAAGCTCGTCCAACAGCCCACCACGAAATCCTCGAAAACATCACGAAGAGACTCCAAACCACTTAACATCAAACAACTCGAGTCCACAGCACGCACCGCCCGCAAAAGCGGCGTCATCTACCTCTCCCGCATCCCTCCGTTCATGAAACCGCAAACAGTGCGACACCTCCTCGCCCCTTTCGGCACCACCACCAAAATCTTCCTAACACCCGAATCGGCGACGACGCACACTCAGCGCACCCGATCCGGCGGCAACAAGAAACGCTCCTTCGTCGACGGCTGGGTGGAGTTCTCCTCCAAGAAGGACGCCAAGCTCTGCGCCGAGACGTTGAACACCCAGATTGTAGGCGGCAAGAAGGGAGGCTGGTATCACGACGATGTCTGGAATATCAAGTATCTCAAAGGGTTCAAGTGGCATCATTTGACGGAGCAGATCGCGAACGAAAACGCGGAGAGAGCGGCGAGGTTGAGGGCGGATATATCGAGGGTGAATCGGGAGAATAAGCATTTCGTGCAGAATGTGGAGCGGGCGAAGATGCTGGAGGGTATGGAAGAGAAGAAGAAGAAAAGGAAGGAGAGGGGGAAAGGAGGCGTTGAGGATGTGGAGGACGGAGGTGCGGAAATTGTTGCACAGCCTGGGCAGGGCAAGAAGCATTATGCGAGACACTTTCGGCAGAATGAGGTTAAGCTCACAGCGGCGAAAGGTGAGACCGGTGTCGAGCAAGCGGCGGAGGTAAAGAGGGTGTTGAGCAAGATATTCTAGTGCAAAACTTGTTCATTTGATCAAGCATAGCATGGTAATCTACTAGGGAGTGCACAATAACTTTTGAGTCGACCGCTACGACTCCAATATGCCGGACTCAATTTTGGAGTTGATGGTCTTCCTAGCGGAGAACCAAGCAGCAGCCGTCATTCCACATCATCATATACAGTCAACGCAATAGGCTGGTGTTGCGGTAGTGGTCCAGACATCCAGAACTATCCTAGGTCGTAAACCCCGAGAGCCAATAGCCACAAACAAGTCCCCCATGCTCTGCTGGAACCAGCATTGAACTCCGTAAATGACGACAGCCATCCAAACATCCAACCCTATAAAGACTTCATGATGCAAGCCTACTTTGTAGATTGTAGGGAGGGATTGGTGATGAGTGTGGAGTAGGCGATTGTGTATTCGACGAAAGTGTAGCTTGAAAGGGTTACGAATGCGCTGCGGAACGAGACAATTGGCACCCATGTTTGAGTGTTGGCTTTACTTTGTGCACACTGATTTCATCTCCAACGCGTTGGTCTGAATGAGGACGCTTTCAATGGCGTCTTCGGTAGCACCATTGAGCTTGGACCGGAGGATATCGCGGTAGCTGCGCTTGGCAGTTGAAGGCACCGGACCGGATTTCGGTCAAGGCGTTGGACATCGTGCCGAGTGCGCAACCCATCTGAGTAATGTAGACCGACAGTGGTCGAATAGGCCAGAAAAGTTTCAATGATATCTGGCTTCATCTTCACACTAAGAAGACAGGTATTTCTTCCGATTGCATGACCTTCTTATTGGCGGTGCGTTCCTCTCTGGCTCTGTGAGTTTTCAATTCCGTCGCTCGCTTGGCTATACGATGTGAAGCCTCTTTGGCCAAGTCTGTTCGTACAGGAAGGTCATCGGATGGGTCAAACATAGACTTCGGCTTCTTCCAGCTGTATTTCGAGGAAGTCGAAGACATTACTGCCGGCACTTTCAATGAAGGAGGGCTCGACCTTTCCCGCGATAGTGGATTCTCATGTCGTCCTGGGCTAAGATCGGCGAACCTTACACGCGCCAGAAGCTCCCGCGCCATCTTCCGTGTCGGGGTTTGATCAGGGCTGAGGGCTTTTCGGGCTGCAGGAGCATCCAGATCATCATCATCGGACGTTGTTGCGTCACTATAAGCTTGAGCACGGCTCGTCTTGGCACCGGCGGAGGTCCTCTCTGGCTCCAGATCAAACGGCATGCCACTTTGCATGGACTTCTTTTCTGCCTTCGCGTAACCTGCGGCTGCTCGTGTATTCGACTTGACACCTCCTAAGCCGGTCAAAGATGTCTGCAGTTTCTTGGGACTTGTCATTAACCCCTGCAGGGAGGTGCCGATCCAGGGATCGTCCGCTGCAATGCCATCCGAGTCGGATTCCTCATCGTCGGTCTTTGGTCGGCCAGATTGAGCTTTCATTTGCTGTAAGGCATTCTTCTGCTTCGCTGCTCTCGTCTCGGATTCCTTTCTTCTCTTGGTTTCCTCCCTCATTTTCGTAATTGTATCTACCGGCCTAGATATTGTGTGTATGGTAGAGGCATTCTGAGCCTTGGCGTTGTTCTTGAGTCGAATATACTCCGCATGATGCAGATGTTGGGTGAAGCTTCTCGCGACGACTTCGAACTCGTCCTCGACCATTATGTAGGCATCGTCTCCATCTAAACCCTCCTCCATGAACCTGCGCCTCAGTCAGACTTGCCCGATTCGCTCAGTAACACGCGGTCGGCCACGTACTCTTCAACGGGGGGTGCTGGCGGCGGAGAGGTCGATGGAGTCCGCGCTGTTAACCATCTTAGCGAGCAAGAGCCATGATAGAGTTACTAAGGACTCACCGGGCCTTGCTATTGCCCTGCGCCTCGGAGTAGATACGCCCGTAGAGTTGAGGTCGTCTTCTTGGTCGGATGCGGGATCCTGAACTCTCTGCCGCTTCACAGGTCTGTCGCGCTTTGCTTCAGCCCTCACCGTGTGAGGTTTCCTTAGCCAGGGCAATGTCCTCGCCATGATCACTTTTGTTGAGAAGAGTAAACTCCGTAGTATGGCTGTTCAGGTATAGCTTGCCAAAGCGGTCTGATAAGACGCCGGATTTTGGTCTGCCGTACACCGGAGCCACAATAACTACGGTGGACTGGAAAGGTCATGATGAAGCTATAGACCACCGTAGTTTGGTTGTGTAACTCCCTGGACCTCGACGGGTCAGTCTTATCGGACAAGATGCGACGACAATGTCTATGCACTGCATCTTCATGCGGTGCTGCTACTGCTTGATATGCTCAACCTTGTCTTCGGCGCCCTTTAGCTTGGCTGGGAAGCTGTTGCCTATAGGACTTGTAGCTACGGTTACCCTCCTCGAAGCCACATCTCCACAGAATCGGATCGAAGAGTGGAACTCACGGCAAAACCTCGCACCGTGTTGCGGCTGAAACTGTGTTGTCAATTGCTCTTTTCTTGAGGGTTAAGTGCTTGTGGTCTATTTCATGGATTATCTTCGGATACATCCGTAAACCCTCTCCAGATTTCATTTGGCTTATGCCACTCACCTCTATGTACAACGTCGTAAGACAATCGATTGCCCGTTCACTTGTCCCAGAATGTTTGGCAACATATCTGGACGTCTAGCCGTTGTTTGAGTACTTGTCCTTCCTCTACATTCGCTGTTTAGTGTGGCATGCTATGGCATCGATGTTCCGCTCCCCAGATGAAGTCACACCCTCAGATCCAGAGTCGAGCTCCGAAGACGAAGGATTGGAAACAGTCCCGATAGTGACCGATGGTCAATCTACAGCAGCTGCGGATCCGGAGGTCACGGAACCACACACTCCATCTGGTGAGACAAAGGTACCTTCGGATATAGATCGCAATGCACAAGTCAATCTATTTTACAGTTCACTACTTGAGGATTTTTGCATCACCAGGGCCAAGAGGATTCTGAACAGCCAGGAAGCCTCTGGCCAAACGCTCAATGGACATGACGCGAAGGTCCAAGCTTTGGCCAAGGCAAACTATTCTCTCTTGTCACAGCAGCTAGGTGCTCTTGGCGTAGTCGGCCAGGGCTACGAGCTGGATCAATGGCGGGACCGCAGACAAACATATCGAGAGGCGCTGGAGGTCATGTTGGATCATGTACTGGAAGAGGGTGTGGTCCCTGATCCGCGAGGACCGACTACCACATCGCTTTCCCCTCTTGCTACCCCGTTCATAAGCAGTGTGCCTCGACCTATCACGTCTCGACCAATTTCCCCAAGATTGTTGACAGGAGCCAGTATAAAAAATACGAGTATGCCTTCAATCCAAGAGCGTCTTGACAACATGCAGCTTCATGATATGAACAATGCTATCGCTGGGAGCCCTCCTACAGCCATGCTGTCAACTGTCTCGGGACTGGAGCATCCCATCTTTCAAACTTCTCGCTACAGAACAGATTTCGCCGAAGTTGGGTATATCGGCAAAGGTGGGTATGGGAAGGTTTTCCAGGTCGTCAACCACTTGGACGGACAGCAATATGCCATGAAAAAGATTACGTTGAGCCCGAAACGCCTCAGGAAGCTTCGGGACGCTGCGGGAAAGGAGCTGGAGGAACTTCTCAGAGAGATTCGTGCACTTGCTCGTCTAGAGCATCTCAACGTTGTTCGATATTTTGGTGGGTGGATTGAGCAGAGTAGTGTTTCGGCTACCAGAGACCCGCCACTACTTACTGGTCCAGCGGGGCCAGTGTCCAGTGACGGTCCTGCTGGCAATGAAGATTCGTTCAGTCTTGGCATGCAATTTGAAGATGAGCGGGATCCACCCGGCACAGGGCCTGACGACGGCGGTGTCATTTTCGCATACTCGTCAAATTCGTTGGAGGAAAGTAATAACAGCAGGAAAGGCATGGGGCGTTACGCGAGCCAACGCACCACTTCGTCGGGTATGACGTTGAAGAGTGTCGTTCAGAGTATTGGTGAGGAGGACGACGATGTTGAATCTATTCCACGTCCGTTCGGAATACCTATTCGAGGCCAATCTCCTACGGAGACGAACTCCAACCAAAATCCATTTTCGGACACTGGAAATGCACAACCTTCATACAGACGAAGAGATCGTGCAGAATCGAGTGAGCCTACATGGACCCTCCACATCCAGATGTCTTTGTACCCACTCAGCCTTACCACGTACTTGGTGAAGATGAACCAAGCATCGGCTCAAGATACCACACTGGGCACTCGGCATTGCTTCCATCTCTTGCCGTCCTTGCGTATCATCTTGGCAATTCTTTCTGGCGTGGAATATCTCCACACTCAAGATCTAATCCATCGAGACCTCAAGCCAGCCAACATATTCTTGTCAATGCACAGGGGCACCGCTCCGTCATCGGGCTGCATCGACATATCTCTTTGTACCCAGTGCAAGCGTACCCATGTTGAGCCTACTTATATGATTCCGCGGATCGGAGACTTTGGACTTGTAGCTGATATCAGCCCAAAAGACGAGTACCCTTCGCGGACCAATGGCGCGTCCCCCGTCTCAGTCCGCGACATCGGCGAGCCCTTGCCAAGCAGTTATCAACCCCCAAGCACACCGCATCCTCTCACCGACTTTGGGCATAAAGCGATTGGGACCGAGTTCTACCGGCCTCCTACTAGGGCTGCCTCCATAGATGAAAAGTTGGATGTGTTCTCCCTCGGTGTCATTGCCTTTGAGCTGTTGTGGAAGTTCGAGACTAGTAAGTCTACGATGGCAACTTGACGTCGACGTGAACATTACTAACCTCACGCAGGAATGGAACGTCACACCGTCTTGACAGCTCTGAACAAGGGCGTCTTGCCTCAAGACTTCTCGGACTCAATTGGGGAGAAATCGGGGAGATTGGAGGCTTGTCTTCGCGGGATGCTATGTGCGGATGCGGAACGGCGCCTGAGCTGTAAGAGCGTGCGGGAGTGTATGGAGGGACTTGTGGAGGATGCGGCAAGGGCTGGGTCGTAGACTGCTGTAAACGGAGATGACAATGCTAGTTTGTCTACGTACTGAATCTTCCGTGCCCGTCTCTACGTTCACCTTGTCTGGCGCGGTTGATGTTACGATGCAGCTACTGAGGGGATAAGTACCTGATCTAAGTGGCACGTGGAGCAACAGGCTGTGTAAAGCAACTCACCTGGATTGAAGCTCACGAAGACGGACATGGCGGTTGTCGTACTTTCGAACCTTCTACTCAGACCCAGTCAGAGATATCGCCACGCTCCCGTGCGTCGAGGACTAGGGCAGGGGCCATTGTTGGATGCACTCCGAGTCTAGACCCATCGCCGTGATCTACACCGTCCCAGATATCACGTACGACAACCCATTGAACTCACAGACCAGGTAGTTGAAACCACGTTACATAGCATAGTCCTACGTGTGCTTCACATACACATGTAGCTCGAAATTCCACCTACACGAGACGTTCAACTAATCTTCGCCCAAACTTCAACAGACCCACCCTGTCTGTCGCCTAGTATCTCAAAACTCTGACCCGACCCGTCCCGTCCCGTCCCCGGGAACGTGGCAGGTCGTCAAGAATAGAATAAAAAACCCACCAATGCGTCATCGACTCGAGAAACCAACCCAAATCAAAACTGGAGACTGTCAGAACTTACTGTCATCCACCAACGAGAGCAGATGTGGATCCCAAGGATCAGAGTCCATCTCCAACATGGATTCCAAGCCGTGCCTTCTTCAGCCAGCTAAACGATCACATCAATCTCTACATCCCTCCCCCTCGTCATTCAGAAACGAAAAGAGAAAAATCCGAGCCCAACTGCGCGAAAGTCATGGCAGTCAGCCCCATCCGGCCGGACCGCCCCAACATCATCCCCACATATCCTCCGGCTCCAAGTTCGTGATGGCGTATGTCGTGTCGACCACCTTCCGTTGCTCTGACTCTTGCTTCCCCGTTCCGTCCTCATCTCCATCACGGTCTGGACCGAGAAGTGGCACATGCTCAGCCGAAGCCGTACGCTCCCCCGCAATACTTGGCCCCGGCGCGGACTCCTTACGTGGCGCGCCAGGCGTGGCTGGCTCGGCAGCATCGAAAGAGCCAGATTTGTCCGTAACAGGAGAAAGGTCTAAATTGTCGAAGCTCGGGTCAAGAGGGGCCGGATGACGAAAGACCAGCGCGCCAAGCCGGCCAACAAGCTGCACCTCATCGCCGTTCAAGACGAAATCATCAGCGTAGTCCTCGACCGCACGCTCTCCCGCAACGGCAACGTCATCACCGACGCTCTCCTGGCCACTCTCTTCGTTCTCGTCGTCCTCGTCCACTTCCTCCAACTTCCGCCCACTGACCCAATCCCAGATCTGATTGTTGCGAATCATAGCGTTATACGTCCGACGATTGACGTAGCGAAAATAGCCCGCCTCGCGCATCATGGTGTCTCGATCCTCGTTGTCGACGACGGCCAGGTCGGCGCAAACGGCGTCCTGGAGCTTGGCGATGAGCCCTTTCCGTTCCTTGGAGGCGGCCAGGACGACGATTTTGACGCCGAGGCGGCCGAGGATGCCGACCGTTTCGTCGTCGCTGCCGCTCGGTCCGGGCGTGGTCGGAGTCTGGGCCGGCGGCGTGGCCTTCGACTTTGCTGCTTTCTTGGCGCCGTAGTCGTGGCGGATGCGGCTGTTGTGGTGTTCGGAGGTGGCCGAGACGTAGGCGATGTTTTCGGCCACGAGTTTGCTGTCGAGCAGGTCGTCGCTGTTCCGACGAAAGTCGCTTTTTGCGTTGAGCGTGCCGTCGGGGGGCCGGGGATGAATGACGTCCGCGATCCGGCTGATTTCCTCGGTAGCGATGACTTTGACGCGGCTTTGGGACTTGGCCATTTTTCTTTCGGCCTTTTTCAGCTTCTGCTCCCTTTTGGCACCCTTGAGGTTGGGCGTGCAGAGGCTTGGTGGTGCGGTGTCTTGGTCCTTGACGCTAGCGTTATCGAGCAGATCGCTTTCGTGTACCGAAACTTCGTCAACGTCGCGTGCAATGTCGAAGAGGTCGTCGCTTTTCCTTGCCTTCCTTTTCGTTCCAGACACGGGGATGGAGAGGCCATTCGTCCCGTCTAGCTCCAGGATAGCTTCAACCAGGACAGCGATCTCCCGATGGCGTTTGTCGTGTGTCTCACGGCTTCTTCGGCATCTATGATAGTACCTTGTTAGCAAGCGGGGTGGATAGGAGATCGTGGTCAGTGGTACATACGCTTCACACTTGTGGGCTTCACCTAGACGATTTAAGCAGCACATAGAGGTACTCGGACGGAGATCTTACCTATCATGAACATAGTCTTATGGTACTTGGAGCACACCTCCTCGTGCTTCCCGAAACACGTCTTCTTCGCCCTCGGACTTGAGAGGACGGTCTTGCAGGTCGCGCACTTGTGGTCGAGACCCTGTCAAGGTTGGAGGTTAGGCGGCAGCAGAGCTTCAAGTAGAGGATGCTATGCCTACCGCGTTATCCTCCCACCGATACAAGAGTCCTGGATTAGGCATTTTGTCGAGGGATGCCGTAGCTGGTTTTGAGAACGTGTCAGGGGCTGAATTTCGATTGCTATGACTTGAAGACTTGGAGTGCTGAAGCTTTGGCTTTGGATCGAAGCTAGGATGGCAAGTCGGATGTTGTGTTGATATCCATGAAACGTTCATATCTGTCGTGTTGAGTACAGTGACAGCGCGTCCGGCTCGGTTAATTTTGCGGCCCGAAGCAGTGTTAGTAGAGAGCCGGTCGGAGACAATGGTGAATATCAGACGTAGCCAGGAGCAACCTGTGGGAATACCACATCCAGTGTTTGCGTAAGGTTCTTCTCATCCATTTCAAGGCCCCTAGAGTTAAGTTACTCGTAAAAACGCAAGCACGCCAATCAATCAAGCTCACAACACCAGCGTCTGCGAAAAGGGACTGGTCCAGGGGTTCGCTATACGCCGTCGACGTTTCTGTGCGGTCCGAAAGATCAACAACACATCGTACACCACCGCCGAGGTCAAGACATCTCAAGCTCACGTAAACATAGCGGAGACGAACGCTGCGAGTGTTCCTTTCCAAGCCAAAGGGCGACGACCCTCTGCTTTCGACGACCGATACCGCGCCAGCTGGAAGGCTCCCTGTAACGATTAGTGCGTAACGAGAATTTGAAGTGCGACGAGTAGTGCTGAAGCGGACGAGATGAGCAGGAGTGGAGAGCGAGTGTGGTGTCGAAAAGCAGCTCTCAGACAGGTCATGGCTGGTCCGAAGGGCCCAGGCGTACTTTGGAGAGGACGTGACGGGCACCGAAGACCGATTGAGCAATAACGCTTGACCGGACAACTGTCCCGACGCACCTATGCTGCAGACAAGCCGGGGAGTTGGAGGGTGCTCCAAGCAACGAACTAAGCAGGAGCAAGGGAGAGGAAACGACAGCATTAAAGGGGAAAACTAAGCATAGCCCGATGACCACTCATTGGGGCTTCGATCTCCTGCCGAACGGATTCACCAGTCTTCTGAGGGTAAGAAGACGCAAGTGGAGCGGCACACTTGGTTCGAGCTGAAAGAAAGCATAGCTGGGGTGGTTATGGAGAGTAAACCTCGTGGAGCAATGATGCCTTCCTCAAGAAAGGTTATGCAGCTGTTAAGGGAAGAATACTCTGATCGGCAACCTCTGAGCTTCTCCATAGATGCACTTGCGTTTCGTTCGTCTCTGTTAGTTATTGGCAAGTTCTGCTGCGCGGATGCAATAGTAGCCATCTAAATTTTAGGGCACGGAAGCCGTGCTCCAACAACCTGGACATGTACTAGTGAAGCCCCAGTGTAGACCGCATGCGAACGGAAAGACGCATTGCTATCGAGTCACCAGTGATATTCAAATAGACATTGTATTGAACGAGTGTAATATCGAATGTTCTCGATCATCTTCCCTGCATCGTGGTTGATCACTTTCACCAGCAGTGTTGTCGGGACTGCATATACCGTGACACTCAGAGGTCACGTACAACCCGGGCACCAGCCCACACATAAGGGTAGTTGCGTTGATACCAATTGACACTGGAAGATTTAGTCAAGTCTTCATCAGGCTAGTAGCAGTACGGCTTACAAGCTTTTCCGACCCGCGATACGTGGATGGGTGGCCCAAGAGCCCCCCAGCACCACGTTGTGTTTGCCGTCAAAGAAATCGGCTAGATATGTATCATCAACATTGGACCAGTCCTGCGCGGAATGAATGGCTTACCGGAATAGGCCGGATAGAGTGCCATGGGTTCATATCCTTCATGAGGCTCCAACACCGAGCTGGTCCACTCCCAGACCCCTCCCATGTCACCTTGACCAGCCAGCTTGTTGCCGTTCTGGGTGACAGGGGAAGGGTGCCAGTGCATATTGAAGCCTACGTTGCAGCCCTCAAGGTTGACGAAGAGCTGGCGAGGCTCTGGACCGTTTCGAGAGTTGAAGCCGTTTTGGAAGGAAGCGGCTGATGGCGGAGTCTCTTCGACGCCCTCGTTGGAGAGATGCCTGACCAATTTAGTCAGCAAACTCATACAGGTGCCACAAGCGGTTACGAACCCGTTCACGGCAGAGATAGTCTTTCCGAGAACCTTCTCCGCTTCTTTCGTCTTCATCTCATCAACGTACTCATAGATGCTGCGGACCTCTTCCACAGTAGGGATGCGACCGTTCATCCACTGGGCGCAACCAGCCAGCTCATCGTAGGATGCGAAAACAGGCCAATCCAGGGCGTGCTCCAGTGGTACAAGTCCGTAGACTGTCCGGACGGATTTGCTCTTCAGATAGGAATCGCTCAAGACAGGGCCGTCTCCGTTCATGTAAGCATGTACACCTTTGCTACTTGCAGTCGAAGTACCATTCGGGATATTCAAAGTCGACCACGAAGCTGGAATGCGGGACCTGTCCGTCTGTTCAAGATAGAGAGCGTATTCCTCATTGGTTATCGGCCTCGCCTTCGCAGAGAACGCTGGTACACCAGCAGCTCTCGAGGGGCGCTCAACGTCCCAGGCGAAGTAGCGATCAGGTCCAGAGTCGTTCTCCCGGTCATCCATACCCAAAAAGACTTCTCTGGCCGGTATCGTTACCCATTCGCTAGGCACTGCTTGACGCCTGGCGATTTGCGCCATGCTCGCAAAGTCTGGCTTGTTTCCAGGTGGAGGCAAAGTCTTGTCGCTCTGCAAGAGCATGTACAGCAACGTTTCCAGGTGCATACTCTCATGCTTTGGGACTGTAAGCTAGATTCTGTTCGACGCCTATACCTTGGTATCACTTACCTCGAATGCAAGGCAAAGAGCCCGCGCGACTTTTCTGTCCGTGTCAGCGGCGTTCGCCTTGTACAGCGCCGCAAGTCTGTCACGGACACGCCCCTGGAAATCAAGGATCTCTTCCACCGGAGGCCATGTGTCCGGAATCGGGCTGTGCGCGTGGCATTGCTCCGGATTATCAACATCGGGGTCAATGCCACGCTCAAACATTTGTTGATAGTAGCTTGGTTCGGTCGGTTTTCCGTTCGTAGCACGTGTTAGATGTATATCTAAAAAGGTCGGAATATGTCCCAAGTAGAACACCGACGCATTGCGTAACTTGATAGGTTTTTCCGAGAGCTCCTCACGAAGGATCATCCCTTGGGTGATTGTATCCCATGCTGCCCAAAGGCTGTAGAATTCGGAAAGGCTCGGGACTGGCCTAGCAGCGTAGTCCTCTGGCCGCATAGAATACGAGAATTTGGTCGAAGATAACATGTGCAAATCTAACGTTTGAAGAGATCAAGTCAGTCATCTGATCTTGAACCAGTTCTGGACTATTGACGTATCTTGAAGATGAGAACAAAGAAACGGAACACTCCTGAAATTTCTGTTGATGCTGCCGCTTGGTGGTTTGCACAGACCCTTATCTTCGACGCAGCGTGACTGTCACGATAAAATGCTTGACTTACTGTATTCACCACTCGAATTACCGTATTTTCCATACTCAATCAGGCCTGCCGCCTTCCAGAGTTGCTTAGCTTGAACTGGGGAGTACTTGTAGGACTCTTCAACGCGGACGAGTTCTCCGGCTTTGATGTCGATTTCATCAATGGAGACGTCCTTGGTGGGCGAGTAGAAGGCTTCATGCCGCGCTTCATCATCGTTGTACCTTCCAATGACCTTCCAGTCCGAGAGATTGAAGACCTCTCTACCAAAGAGCTCGTTGGCATGAGCTAGACCGTTGAGGATGAATTCATGCGTTTTGCCCATCCGGTCATTGTACGCCTTGTATACTTTGTCGCTGTCTTGACAGCCGTCTAAACCGATCAGCATTGTATCACCCCAACACACAACCTCCGCGAAACGTCCGAGAAATGCTGCCGCTTCCTGATGGTCGAAGTTTCCAATCGACGAACCCAAGGAAAGGATGCACTTCGGCTTGGCCCGGTTTTCGGGCCGCTTCAGCCATTCCAATCCGTCATCGTAAGTGCCGTGAAGACCGTAGCATTGAACATGCTTGTAGGTGCCTTCAGGCACGGCTCGAAGGGTTCGTTGAAGCTCCGAGTAGGATAGATCAAGGGCAAGATAGTCGACGTTTTTCTCGGCTCGCTCAAGGGCTTGAAGTAGGATGTTGACTTTGCGGAGATTGCTGTTGGACGATTAGTTCACCTAGGTACGAGGAACGAACGCGGAACGCTTCTATAGATCTTGTCTGGCTCATCTGGCATGGTGGTGTGGTGAAGCCGGGAAGGCATATCATACCCGCTTCCCAACTCAACCACCAACGAACCGGGCCGGATCCGCCGTGCGATCTGATCTCCATATTTCTTCAATACATCGATCTCCGCATTGGTGAGGTAGTATTCGTCCAGATAGGTGATGTCTTCAAAGAACTGAAGTCCAGCCTCGTCATAAAGAAGAAGAGTGGGCAACCGCTTCTCCATGCCCTCCTGCGGGCGGAGTTGCTCTCGCATATCATCAAGGATGGTTTTCTCGACCTTTCCACGACGAATGTCAATGATACGAGCTTCAGGGTTGAGGCTCGAGGGCGCCATTGTGTATCGAATGTGTTGTCTGTTCTACCGCATCCGATGTGCGATCTGCGGGTGGACAAGGGATATGTCTGCTATTTGACTTGATTGCTTTGTCTTGATGACCTATCACGAACCCAAATATGTACTGTAAGGTAGCACCCATGAGGCAGTCTTGGCAGGGACGGACGCCCGCAGAAGTACCCGCTGGAGACCCGTAAGACTCTGGTTCAAGGATCACTCACAGACCACCACAGCTTAACGAACGGAAGGAGTTCGTGGAAAGGCCCGGGCAGCATGGCCCCTGGGGATTGGTTTGGAAGGTAAGAAGCTCCACGGTCGAAGTTTGCTTCAGGACAGACATTACTATCCTCCAATAATAATAGGGTAAAAGACTCCGCTGATCCATGCGACTGCATAAAAGACTCAGATGGTAGTCAGCCCATAAAAAAGACTCAGATAGTCTCAATGTCAACACTAACTCTTTTGTCTCTAGTAAACACATTGCTGTCATCAAAATTCTGGTGTGTTTCAACCTCACTGCCATCACCATCATCACCCATTTCTACACAATTTCATCTTGCTGTCACCAACATCACAATTTTCACTTGTCAGAGCTGTATTCCCTGATTGATAGGCCCTGTGCAGGGTCATAGACAGTGATGATGTGAAGGACAATATGAACAACAGTGACATGAGTGACAGTGACAATTTTGATGACAGCAATGATGTAGATGACAGTGAACATGGACAACAGTAGAGAGGTTTTGCCAAGTCCTCAGACAAGTCATCTGAGTGGCTGCTCATTGTAGTTAGTAGCTGAGCTAGACTATAAATCAATTATGTCAAACTTTCAGCCTCATTTTGTTACCTTAGTGGTTTTAGAGCTCTACAGAGGTTTCAGAAACATGCAGAGTTTGCTAGGGCAAACAGTTTGCTATGAATAAAAGTTTTTTCTTTCATCAATTAAAGATCTTCTTATAGGGTCACATTTTCATAAAGTAGCTAGACACTTATGATTACACATTCATTTCATTAGTTACTTCTTCTATATTTGACAGATTATGAGCTCAAATATATATTGATATTTATTTATTCATTAAGTCATTTGTTTCTATTCAAAACAGTAAAAGAAAAACATCTTATCATTATTATTATTTTATAGATATTAAAAAGAGTTCTTTAAGAAATAAAGTGAATTTAATGTATAATAAGAAGTTATTTACATTAAACTGTTATAAATTCATGAATAAAATGATCAAAAACAATTCTCATAATTATTTTAAAGTTAAATCTTTACATTAAAAACAACTTCATCATTAACTTAAATGTTCTCATCATACAAAATGACTACAATATCATATGATCTCATGTTTTCAAAAGTTACAAAACTTAAAAGGTTAACAGACTACTTGTTATGAAGAATGTTGATTAAATACAGTTTAATGAGTGCTGAATTATAAGATTTAATAATAAAGAGTGACATTGAATTCTTATTAAAGTTAAATGTTTTAAGTTAGTCAGTAATGACTGAAGAATTTATATCTAAAACAATGATAACTACATTGACAGTCTTAGTCAACATTATTTAAGCTGACTGAATCACATAGAATAATAAAATTACAGTTATTATTATTTTTATTGTTAGCTCAAAGATCATTGTCATCATAAATGACATGAAAACAGCAAAAGAGATGTAAAATTATCTTGTATATCTTTATTTATTTTATAGATTTAATTTTAAATATATTTTATTCAACAATCTATATGTCTATCAACTTAATCAATACTTCTTTGTTGATGCTTATGCTCTGAAGTATAAGATACTCTTATAAGAAATTGTGATCTTCAATCTTGTTATTAATGAAATTCTAAAGATCATTACTTTTTTATTGAATTTAGAATTCTTCTATTCTCAATGAGTAACAGTGAAACACTTTAAAGTCTGTAATGTAATCTTATTTCTTAATAACTTAATTGCTGAACTAATTGACAAAGAGTGTCTTAAAGAAAGAAATGAGAAGCTTGCTTTAATGAGTAAAAAGAAAAATTATAAAGATAAGAAGAAAAAGAATAAGAAGAGAAATGTTAATAAGAATAAAAGTAAAAATAAAATGTATACTCACTGTAAGAAAGCAGTTCACTCTGAGAACAATTACTGAAAATTATATTCAGAAAATATGTCTAAAGAGATAAAAAAGAAGCAAGAGATTAAAAAAAAGAAAAAAAAATTTTTTTTTTCTTAAGTTCTGAAGATAAGTAATATAATGAGAACTCAGTAATCTTAACTATGATAGAGAACTATAATTTTGTAATTAATAAGATATCATGAATAGCTGACTTTAACACAACACAATATATGTGCTGTAATCTCTCTGCATTTAGCTCAATTAAAATGTTTAACAATGAACTCTCTATAAGAAGAGTGTTTAAAGTGATGTATACTTAAAAAGTAAAAATGATCAACTTATAGCTAAAGAATAGTGATGAAAAGACTTAAAATATCACTTTAATAAATATTTATTTTATATCTAATATGAGGCTCAATCTCTTCTTAATTGAAACAATCAAAATGAAAAAGATATTAATTAAAATCAAGAACAAATTACTATGTTTAAAGAACAAAGTAGAAAGTACACTTAATTATATAGTATGCAAAGATAAGCTATATTATCTTTAAATTTTAATGATGAGAAAATCTGTAAATAAGAATAAGATTATGTCAGTCATTAAAGATAATAAGATCTTAAGAATTACTTAACATTAATATTTTAATTATATAGAGAATTTAAGTCTTAATAATGTGTCAAAGAATCTCAGAATAGTGAGACTTAACTTATAAGAACTTATAAAAACATTATTATATTTGTGTAATGTCTACATGAGAACAAATCAAAAGAAGAAGATCTTAAGAAAATTATAAAACTGAATTATAAAGATGACTAAATTAATTTACATTAATGTTGTTGACTCTGTCATGCTGAAAGCATATAATGAGTTTTTATAGTATATAGTCTTTACAGATGATCTTACTTACTGATAATATGTTTGTAATATGAAAACAAAAGATCAGATAAAAGACAAAATTGAATGATTTCTTAATATACTTTTTATTTAGATGAATTTATGAATTGTATAAGTACAACTTGATAATAAAAAGAAATTTAAAAGTAAACTCATCATTAAATGATTATGAAGTCTTGAAATTATTTATGAAACAACAGTTTCTTATGAACTGAAGCAGAACAAAGTGACAGAAAGAAGTAATGAACTTTTAATAGCAAAAGTTAAAGTTA
>JAABUU010001663.1_pt1 | contig 35866 bp, 39 predicted proteins | sample 5559301 | NCBI WGS metagenome assembly JAABUU01 (sample SAMN10711884, study PRJNA513360) | rock metagenome | isolation source: Antarctica rocks | place: Antarctica: Victoria Land, Richard Nunatak white
CGTATACGCCAGTCGTGTACGCCCGGATTTTGGCGTATATACAGGGCAGATTTACCGTGGACACGTATGTACGCCGGTATATACGCGTACACGTATGTTATACGCATCCGTACATCCCAACCCTATTTGCAACATATTAGGGTGGGTGAGTGACTGCTGCCGCAACCCACCGTTGCTGTGGGAACTGAAAGCCTCCCGGACGCCGGAAAGATTCCAGCCATCTGGTCCTCGCTGACATCTGTTGCTCGGCCAGACCTTGGCAAGTCATTTGCCTCTGGCAGCAGCTACCATGCTTTGCTTCGGCGGCAGCGGCCAACAAATGCAAAATCGCTGCGTTGCTACTGGCTTTTGCAAGAGAACGCTGATCGCTTCCAAGGTAAGAAATGCAAATGAGCAAGGTCATAAGATTTTCCTGGGCGACACATGCCGGTGGCTGAGAGCGGCTTTCGTTGATTGCAGGCTGGGTGTCTACGGTTTTCAATACCTTTCAGACGGCTCGCAAGACCTTTCCGAGGCTGCTTTGGGGCTCCAAACTCTGATACTGAGCCAGTTACTCAAGTCAACAACCAGGTACTACACAGTGCAGACTGTGGTGTGCATAATCCTCTTAGTGGTCCCCTATGTTGGCACAGCCTGCAGGCAACTTTGCAGTTCCTACGTGGAACTAATTTGCTGAAACACGTCGCTGCGTTTTCAGGCTCCCAGACCCAGCAAAGCTGCTCCTGTGGCCGTGCTGGTGCCAGAATATGAAGGGCCCATCTTGGACCCTGTCGCCAGCAGTCAGCAGACTGTCATAGGTGGAGTTGTGTTTGTGGACTGCATTGCCACCACTGGCAGTCAGGCAACTGTTGGTGCCTCAACCGCTGACATAATGCCTTCAGAAGCTGGTGCGGCACGTGATATGTCCTCTTCTGACCACCTGGACACAGCACTTGCTGCCTTGGACAACCCCAGAGTAGCCCGGGCACCCTCTCTTCAATCTTCTGCTTCAGTGGATGTGAGCACGCTTGCACTGTGTGAGCCCGACACTTGCTTCTTTGATGCTTCTGACAGCCTGGACTACAAGGCATCTGTGGCTGAAGCCCTTGCAAGACTCTGCAAGCGTGCCTCAGAGGACGGTCAAGGCCAGTCTGCAACCCAAGCAGTCACAGACTGCCAGCAGCAACATGTGCAGGAGGCAGCTGCAACCACTCTGAGCCTACCAGCAGCTGCTGCTGCCACTGATGCTGATGCTGCGGCAGACAGCCCACAGTCTTCAGCTGGTCCAGAGGAGAACCTCAACACAGCCTGCAGTGTGTCAGCTGATGATGCAGCTGAGACCACCAGTGATGATCACGTGGCCATAGTGGATGCCTTGATGACCAGTGAGGTGCAACGTGCTGCAGTGGATCAGGTGCTTGATGACCTGCTGGCTGAGGTATCAGCGCCCCTCCAGCCAATGCAGAGCAGCTTGCCAGCTGACAATGCACCTGACATCACCAGTGATGAACTCACTGCAATGATGAATGCCTTGGTGAGCAGCAGTGAAGCGCAGCACGCTGCAGTGGATCAGGTAGTTGACAAGCTGCTGGCTGGGGTAGCAGCACCCTTCCAGCCAGTCCAGAGCAGCATGCCAGCTGACATAAGTGGCATGGTTAGCCCCATAGTCAGCCTGCCAGCCAACTCTGTTCCTCCCCAGCATGCTGCAGTAGACCAGGTGCTTGACGAGCTGCTGGCCGAGGTATCCGCACCTCTCCAGGCAGTCCAGAGCAGCATGCCAGCTGACACTAGTGGTATGGTCAGCCCCATAGTCATCCTGCCAGCCAACTCTGTTGCTCCCCACCATGCTGCAGTAGACCAGGTGCTTGACGAGCTGCTGGCCGAGGTATCTGCACATCTCCAGGCAGTCCAGAGCAGCATGCCAGCTGACACTAGTGGCAGGGTCAGTCCCATGGTCAGCCCCAGGGTCAGCCTGCCGGCCAACTGTTTTGCTGCCCAGCAAGCAGCCAGCCTGCCAGTTGTGCCTGCACCTGACAGCAACTGTGTCAGCAGCACCAGCCACTCCAAACCTCCTGTTGTCACTGCAGCCAAGCGCAGCTCAGCAGAGTTGGCGGCGGTGGTGCCTTCAAGCAGCAGCAGTGGCAAGGAGAAAATTCCATTGGTGGAGGCAAGGCATGTCAGCATGAGCAGGGCGGTGACCCAGGACAGGGCTGTGATGGGTAATATGGGTAGGGGCAGGGGCAGGGTGTGCTGCCTGGACAGGCGCACATTCCAGGAGATGGCTCAGGCCCTGCCAACTGAGCCCTCCTCTCAGGTAGTGCACCTGTAAAGCAAAGATGACTGCACAAAGATGTGGCGCAGTATCCAAGAGATACACAGCAGCAGCAACACACACACAGCTACACGTGTAGCGGACATGTATCAACTACATGTGTATAGTACAAGGTAATAGACAATGGCTGTGCTGAACCATTTTCAGAAGGTGAGTTCCACAACTGCACTGCTAATTGAAAATTGTTCGCCACACTTTGACCTGTGCAGCGATTGAGCCAACACCCTGTCAATGTCTAGCAAGCATAAACAGGATTCGTGCTTTGCGACACATGTGCAGTACATATTGTGATGTGTGAATTTTACTGTGCATATGCTAACCGCTGGTGCATGCACTGGGTGAGAGAGAAGATAGCAGAGTCGGGCTGTGGTCCTGCCCACCTCACCATCCTCACCTTGCTGCCCCCTCCCAGCTCAGCCCTTCCAATTGTGCTGAGACTGTCCACTGTAGGCTCCCATCCTCTGCTACCCTTTTGCTGCCGTGTCTGCCTCACAATGAAGCCCATCACCATTCAAGCATTTGATGCCTGCATGCATATTCATTAACTGCCATTGAACTCACCTGGGTGCTGAAAAACCTGTTCCATGTGACATGTGCAATATCCTGCCCATCACCAGCTTTTGGTCTGTAGCCTGAATTGACATTGCGCTCATGTCAATGGTTGCCCATCTAAACTGACCAAAATCGTCTGTAGGGCACTGAGGACTGGGAGTCAAGCAAGTGCAGCAGTTTGGGAAAGGCAGCCATGCTGATGTATCTGTGTGCCCACCCCAATGTGGTCCCCATAACCCTTCTAGGGCTGCAGGCCCCTGTCAGCCCCCTCACCCCCCTGGACCCCTGCCAGGTTGCCTACTTTGGCATGCCCATGGCTGACCTCTCCCTAGAGAAACGCATGGGGTAAGTGGAAGCATTACTATGGCATGCATAAGGTTGTTACATGCCCACCCATTGTGAAGACATGCCTGTGTCAGTTTGTGAGTGTTGGCTGATGCTGATGGACCACTAGGTGGCCAGGTGTGACCCCCAATGTCTGTTACTGAATAGCTGTCCACCATGCATGTGTGCTTGTGATAAAGCTTGCTGGTGTCTGCGGGACCTGGATGTGGTGCGTGATATGGTTAGCCCATTTCCAGACATGTCGACAGCATATGACTTGTAATTATACATGTGCACACATGCAATGATGTGCCTGACACATGTTGAACGCTTCTCATTGACGTCAACACCCCTGTAGAGTTGGTGATGCTGATGTTTATGTGGTGACAGGCAGCAGGCATGGGGCAAGAGCAGTTGCGTGGCCAATGCTTACCGGGGCCCTTCACTTGCTACCCTGGTCCAGCATGGGAAAGCCATCCTGAAGCCCCTGGCCCATGTACACAGACAAAGAGTTCTGCACCGGGGCCTTACTCCTGATCATGTCTTGGTATGAACCATGCCTTACCGCCTGTCATCAAGACACCTTGCATTTCAGCCATGTTGCATGTATGCCACACCCAGCCTGTTGACTGCAGCCTGTCAATGGTCCCAGGTCAGCTTTGTCTTCATGCAAATGCTTTTTGCTTGGTCATGTCTTGTATGCACTGTCCATGAGCTATTGAGATTCCGAAAGGCATGACAAACAATCACCATGCAATGCTATGGTCTGCAAAACATGCAGTGTAACAATCTGCAGATTCCTCTTGTTATGTTCCACTCAGTTGGCGTCCTTACACAACTTGCCTTCGATGTTTGATTTGCACAGTCATGCAGCACAGTGCTAGGTTTTCTTTGCAACTTGCCCGACACGGTTGTCTCATGTGTGCAGCTCTTCAGCAAGGGTGGGCAGGAGGCAGACTCTGGCGTGAGGGCAGCCAGCAAGCCAGCTGCCATCAAGCATGACGTCAAGCTGGCAGGCTTTGGGGCCGCTGCCAGGCTCAGTGGGCAGGGCTATGCCATCCAGCCCTCCCCTTACAGGTCAGCACTGATTTTAATGGAAGTTGATGTTGTTGAGTCACCCACAGGCAGGCATTCATGTACTTGTGCACAAATGTGATCATGAACTTGTGCACACATGTTGCATGTTGTCTTGCAGGCTATCATGGACACACGTGCGTATGCAATGACCTCTTTCATGTGTTGCTGACTGTACATGTGTATGAGTCACTGTGTACATATCAGCATACATCACTGCTTTCTATTCAGTGAGGCGTCTAGTAAGCAAACACTAGGCCATAAGATGTAACTGCTCTGCTTGTGCAATGCAAACATTACATATTGTGGCTCAGTGTTGTTTGGGCAATATCTGGTAGACTTGCTCAACCTGCTTTCCTTGGCGCATGCAGGTGTGAGGAGGGGTACATGCCTCCAGAGGCCCACCCAGGCAGCCCGCTCACCACAGCGGCCGATGTCTACCAGTTTGGTGGACTCTGCTACTTCATGGCTATGGGCATCCACCCCCCTGCCGGGCTGCACCAGGCATCCCTGCCGGACTGTGTTGCTGAAGAGTGGCGGCACTTGGTATCCCTATGCCGGGCCGGCAACCCTGCAGACCGCCCCACAGTGGCTCAACTTCAGCTCTATCTGCACAGCATCTGCCAGCAGCCTGTCAAGCAGGCCCCCAAGGCAGTGAGGTCAACAGGCAAGGCAAGCCCAGCTATGCCTACTCAGCGCTACTCTTCAGGCCACAGGCAAGGGTTGCCCTTCCCCGCTATGAGCCACAGAGGAGTGCAAGCCTTGGAGGTTGCCACTTCAGACTCTGCTGCAGCGCTGCCTCACATGGCCTCCAACCCACTGTTTGCGCCCAGCAGCCCTCCGTCTAAAGTCACTCCTGCTGAGTACAAGGCATCGTCTGCAGCCGCTTCTCAAGGTACATCCTTGACAGCAGCAGCGCCTAAGGCAAGCAGGGCTTTTGCCAGGGCTCAGAGGGCTTCAACATCTGCTGCTCAAGCGCCAGGTCCCTTCATTTCAGTACCACAGCTGATGCTAGGGGTGGACCAGTGGCTTCCTGAGGAGAGCATCAGCTGTGTTGAGCACAGGCAGGGCAGCACCCCAAGCAGTCATCATGCAGCTGCAAGAAGCCAGCAGAGCAATGCTGGACTTGATGGTGACACATCTGCAGCTGGCAGTGGTGGAGCTGCCATGCACCTGCCCAGGACAGCTGGAGGCAACACTGGGGCACCACACAGCCTAGGCAGCAGCCAAGCAGCAGCAGGCCCCCTAGGCAATGGCATCACAGGCAGTGCCCACAGCTCACAGTTGAGCTGTGGAGAGCAGGCATCTGAGGCCAGCATGATCCTGAGGGCTGTGGCATCCGGCCATCAACCCCCTGCCTGCTCCAAGAGGAGCCTCTCTGAGCTGGCTGGATATGGTGACACTGACAGCACAGCAGCTTCATGCCTGCTGGTTCCAGGGACTACTGGTAGCAAGCCCAGGGCTGTCCTAGGATATGCCAAGACAGCAATTGTCTGTCAGCGGCTCTTACGCTACAACCCCCTTGCTCATGCGCACAGACAACGGTGAGCAGGAAGGTAGACAATCAGAGGCAGGACAGCTTGTCAGCCCATCCAGGTTTCACGCTAGCAGTGGACTGATGCGCAGCTCTGTTGCACGAGCACCCCCAAGGCGGGATGACACAGCCCTGGAGAAGGGCGGGGTGACACGCTGGATAGCTCAGGCGCAGGGCAAGGCAGCTCACCTTGCGGCAATGGTGAATGAGAGGGCTGCAGGCATGGCTGAGCAGACATCAACCCTGCTGCAGCACTGGTCTGAGAGCCAGCTGTCAACCAAGACTGTGGCTGTCAGTCACATTGCCCCGGTCAACAAGAGGGAGCTGCTGTCGGCTGTGTGAGGCAGGGGGTCAAGCGCTGGGCTTGGCAGCATTGTGGCCCACACCCTTCGGCTTGATGATGCTTGATTTTGATAGTCAAACACATCTAGCAAATGCTGAATGTACCAGTACATGTTTTGCCTGTAGCCTGCTCTGAGTGCATGAAATGTATGAAACTTCCCATGTCAACGGTGGTCTCACGTGACTCGTGCATGTTTTGCAGTTATGCTTTGATGACCATGACAAACTTTCACTCAACTGTTGATCAAAATCCCTTGAACAATCACTTGATCAAGACACAGGCATGACACAGTGTTACTTTACATTTTTGACTGCGTTCATTGGCACTGACCTTGTTTCGTCTGGCTAACACTCTGGTCACAGGCATAAGTCATGTCATTTTACCTTGCAAGCACTGCTGATATCTGGCGTGCATGTCGCATCATGGGTACTAAAGTTTTGAGCTGGTTACACTCATGTCACACGAGCGCTTGCATTGTATAATCCTGTAGGATGAGCTGATGAACCAGTGCATGGCTATGCTCAACACGGAGCTTACGAGAACTCGTTTCAGCATGCTGTAGCCCTGCTGATTATGCATATATATTCCAGGCCTTTGAAAAGTGATGTTTGCCAGCAGAGATGCACAGATGTAAAGTAACGTTAGTAGTCCACGACTAATATACAACAGCTGTAAGTTGTGCACAGTTAACGTGCAACAGCAGCAGGGCACAAACAGATGGCCTTCCAATATGCTGCAGCCTTGATATACAAGGGTGTTGGTGTTTCATGCCGAATTTGGAGCTTGGTCAATCCACGTGAGGGCCAATCAGGGCAGGGCTGGTGGCAGAGGGCAAAAGCCCAAACGACCACACTTTGCTTCTGGCTGCAAGTATTGCTGAATGATTCCCATCACCAAGGGGCCATACATGTTGACATACATCTCACACTGGTCCTCAAAGCCAGGGAAGACATGGCAGGCCTCGTGTGCATACACCAGGATCTCCTTCTGTGTCTCCTGCAGTTGAGAGCAGATCAGCAGGCTCAATGGTTGTGCAAGGCTAAACATGTATGCAGGCCGTAGGTGCAGCGCAATGCATTTGAGAAAGCAGCTGGCATATCTGCTGGCAGACAACAACGTCACCCTGTCCAGCCAGCTGATTGCAGTAATGCTTCATACAATACGAAACATATAGGACACAAGATCAACCATTTCTACTCTGATAAACTGCACAGAAGTTGTGCCGGGTCCTTACCGGGTTGCGAAGCATGGTGGCCACCTGAGTGACAATCAGCTTGCATGTGTCACACTTGTCCTCATCGCCCTCAATGGACTGCAGGCCTGGGTTGGCAGCCGCCATCATGCGGGCTGACTCATCCACCATGGCCATCACCTGCCACATGCACACAGAGTCTCAATGGCATTATCTGGCAGAATCAGCTTCCATGCAAATTGGCACCTAAATGCTTCTGATTGCCATGTGAATGAATGTGGCAGGAAGGCTCAGAAGTAAAAGGCAACACAGAATGCAGGCAGCAACAAGCTGCAATGACTAGAGTAGAGAGTCCCATAGCTGAATGAACGGCGGACAGAGATGTGGAACGTGCCTGGGTGGTGGTGAGTGTGGCTGCATCACATAGCTCAACGCTCTGGCAGATCTTCTCAGCAGGCCAGTGAATACGTGCCCACTGAATGACACCAGCAGCTACAGCAGGTACAAGCTCTGTGCACTGCACAAACACATGCCATTTGCACCCGGTTCATCATTGGGGCTTAAAGCAGCATACAGAAAGACATTTGTTAGCAGCTTGAAAATAAGAGAGCTTGTCACATTCACACCTCTTGCTGCTGCTCTGCTGCAAACCTGCTGCAAAGATTGTCTGTGATGACCTTGATCTGCAGCCACGCAACAACCGACCATTTACAGTAATAACACCAAAGACCAGACATGATAGAGCAGCAACAAGCAAAGGGGTTGCCTGTGTGCACTACGACTACCATGTGCGGCCACTTACCATGTCCTGCACTTCACCAGACCCAATCAAAAATCCCTCGCCCATAGTGACAGCAGCTATGCAGAGCTGACAGTTCTGAGACTGATCTTGTTGAACGGTCTGAGGTAGCAATAATGGGTTCCTGCTGAGAGCTGCAGGAAGACATCGGCATTGTTAGCATCCATTGACATGCAGAGAAGGCTGTAACTGGGCACGCCGAGACAAGCTGCCTAGATATATACCTGGTGCTGCGCTGACCGTCAGTGCCAAGCACGCCAAAAGCAAAGCTGAGATCGCCATGTGTCGCGCCATAGTGAACGGGCGAAAGTCTGCTTAAACCGACCCACGTTTGTGCCCGTTGTGTCGCAGTGTCAGCTAACGACGCAACATTGCATAGGTCAAGAGCTGAGTAACCGGTAGCTGTTATTAGATTCCGGCTCGTCAGCCTAGTCGTCAGCACAGACGAGTAGTAACAAGACAGCTTTAGGCTATCTGCACCGCTTTATGCAGCGTTTGTCAGGACTGTTGCACTGAAGCAAAGCTCATTGCTGGTCAACAGGAAAGCTGCCCTTCAGCGCTCTCCACTGGTGTGATCGGGCGGTCAGCCCGGTCACGCTTGTGAAGGACTCTTTGGTTATCTAGACTTTTGTTCAACCTTTTATGTGGAATGGAGGCGCGCGCGACATCTAATGCTGACGCAGAGCCTTTGCCGTTTCAGCAGCGTTTGACCCTGTACAAAAGACTTCTGGCACACGATCACAATAGAGCATGGTTTCGTTTTCTCAACGCGGTGGTGAGGGGTGGCCTGAGCGGCGTTTGTCTTCGTGGAGGCTTGCATCTTGTGACTTTCCTGTTTGGTCTCATCGTTAAATGGCGGAAGCAGCAAGGCGCTCGCAACTTGAATTTCTGGTCAAAGCTGCAAGACACAGCCAGATATGCAGCCTTTCTTGCTACATACAGCGGCACATTCGTAGCAGTCGATGAAGGCATAGCTGCTCTCTTTGGCAAGAGAAGGTTCATACTCTTTTCCAGCATTTGCTGCATATCTACTTTATGTGATAGAGCACGCCATAAACTCAAAGTACATGACACTGCAGGACAGCTGCATGGCGGGCCTATGCTGCTGGTGCAGCTGCAGCTCCCTCCTTAATGCTGACAGGGTGAGTGTCAGATCATGCCTGACGTGTAACAATACAGCAGTGTCATCTTTGCTTGAATGTCCTGTTCTGCTCAGCTTGTGTCTGCTCAATAGTAATGAACACTATGCTGCCCATAGGGCAAGGCATAACTCATTCTGTTTTGTATTGAGAACGTGATGATTATGCATTGCATGGCAGGCCTCAGGACAGGCACACCAGTTTGGCTCTCTATATCTTGCTGAGAGGTGCAACTCTGCTCATACGCTGTGGCAACAAGCCAGATGCACCACCTGCCGTCAGGAAGGTCCTGACTCCAACCAGATGGAAGCACGGAGACACAGCAATGATGTGTGTGGCAACTAGCCAGATCTTGTACTCCTGGATCATGATGCCTCAAACGCTGCCTCCTGCATATGTCAAATTCCTGAACAGACATGGAGGCAGGCAGCAATGGCACTACAATGCAGCAAGGGTGAGTCATCTGAACAGATGGACAGCACTATTTGTAAACAATGCAAGCATAACGTGACCTTTGCTTCAGCATATTCTACTGCTGCTACAACTGCTGAAAGGTGGCTTCTTTGTGCCTCCTCTGCAGGAGTTGTGCGAGCGAGCTGGAAAACCAATGCCTCCAGCACCCTACAAGAGCTTGCAGAGTACCAGGTTCAAGAACTTCAAGGGCACATGCCCATGTGAGGTGTTGCACCCAGGGCAGTCATGCAATGGCTTTCTTCCCGGATGCCTACCTCAGGTCACCACTCATGCTGCTGCTGCTTCATTGCCTGTGTCCTTGCTAATCATGACAACTGTCAACTGTTTGACAACTTGCACGCATTGCTTCACCAACGTGTGCATGTCTCACTGCATAACTGTCTGCTATGTTGATTCCATACTGCACCATTGGCAGCAACAGCGACTGGCTGCACTGATTCTGGTCTGCATGCACTCTGCCCAGCTACATATTTTGTACTGGTTTACAATATCTTGACTGTCAATGTGTTGAGGACCTTGCTGAATGAGCAGCAGTTGCATTGAAGCGCATGAGGCATGGTGTGTTGTGCAGGGCGATCCCGGTGTACCTGCCTGTGTATGTCTTCCCAGCATTGCTAGTTCACAGGAAACGGTTGCTGGACCCAAAGCTGGCTCCAGACATTGGGCGCAGGGTGGTGCAGGGGGCTCTGCGCTCTAGCTTGTTCCTGGCCCTCTACTGCACTCTAGCTTGGCGAGGGGCATGTGTTGGCTTCCACTGGTCAAGTGAGCTGCTGTATGCTTCACCAAGTCTTGTTTGAAAAGCTGTGCAGTCCAGCTGTTGACATGGCATTGTTTGTCAGTTCACAACTGTTAATTTGTATCCCAACCATTGAACTGCAGCTTGCCTCATCATACCAAGTATCAAGTTTATCTAGGAACACAAAGCAAGACTGTGACCAATTGTGCTTGTGTACTTGTGACTGCACCCGTGTTTGCACGGTGGTTCATAGTTACAGCTAAGCTCACATGCTTGTTCTGCCATTCGCACAGGAAGCTGCACCAGCTTGCTGTGCGGCAGCGTAGTAGATAGCAGGAAGTCCTACCACGATCGACTGATACAACTCAACGAGAGGGTTGATGTGGCTGCAGATGGCGCATCTGGGGCTCTGCTGGCTTTGACCTGCTGGACTGGCGGCCTAGCTACTCTAGCAGAGAAGAAGTCACGTAGAATGGAGCTGGCTCACTACTGTCTGGCCAGAGCCATCGAGTCTTTTGCACTGTGTCTGACCTCTTGGGAGTATGTCAGAGGGGACCGCCTGCCCAGGAGGACGGATGTCATTATCTTCAGTGCAGCAACTGCAGCCATCATGCATTGCTACTCAGATTCACATGGGCGGCACAGGGATGTGTTCAAGAGCAAGTACCTGAATGTGCTGGACTTTATTTTTGGCAACACAGGCAGGTTCACTGATTGTCTAGCCTGCTAGTCATATCTTTGACATTCATTTGCAGCCCTGAAGTCATGTCAAGTCAGTGGATACAGGCATTTACACAATGTTGCAGAAGTGTGCGTTTCACTAGTTTGTGTTGTCCTCAGCACCAGCTTCCAGATTTCATGCCACAAACAACGCTGTTGTTTGTAGTCAAGCAACATATTCACATGCTGTGCAGGGTTGGAAGAGGGCAGTATAAAGCATGTGCCCTCCACCTCAGACTTGATCAACCGACTGCAGGATGCTGGTATCCGTGTGCCCAGCAGGCGCATCATGTCAAATCACACTGCATTGTTTCTAGGATCTCTTGAAAACCTGCAAGCGTTAGGGGAGCAGGACGGCAACACCCCAAGGAGTGACATGTCAGACAGTCCATTTGCCCCATCCCATGACAGCACTTGAGCACAGTGTGCTGTTGCAGTTGCAGCTCAATTGGTGAAGCTGTCCATTGGTGGAGAGTGCGAGCTGTTTCATTTTACATGTGGGTTTAACTTTTCTGTTTCCTTGAATGGCTCAAGGAAACAGATTCGCGTTCTCAAGATTGCACTAATTTGCAGAGCTTGAACGTGACTCAACTTTCCTGAGTGGACACAGTGCAGCTACAGGTTACGTGACTTGCCATTCTGTGCAAATTTAATTCCAAATCTGCTATACTCCCGTTTGTACATTGTCAATATCCAGTAATTCCTTATGAGCCTCACAGCAGGATTACAAAATGGTGCTGAATCATGCATCGCCTTGAGTATACAGTATGTATATGTGTGCTAGTGTTGATACAGTGACCAAAAACTGGTTTTAGACGTGAAGACCGCAGCTATTGGACAAGAATGATTGATTCAGCCAGTATTATTCAAGTGATTTCTCGAGAACACACTTTGATGCGCAATCCCAAGGGTTCGTGTCTGAGCAAGCACTGATGAACCAGACCTGAAGATGCATTGAAGTGCATATGGTGCATGACTTCTTGGCACATACTTTGCCCTACAGATGCACCTATGATAATGTCCTGAACTTATTGCAACAAACCGAAATGGATGGCGGGTTTGCCGGACCAAGTCTTTCAAAAGATGTACAGCATACATGCAGCAGCTGCAGAACAGATGCCTCAGAGTTTCATGTGCCAGCACACACATGCTAGTCAGTTCGCTCAGGATCACGCACGGCAGCACCCTAGCGGCCTCCTGGACTGTACACGCCATTGGCATTACCATTGGCTGCAGGCTCATCATCTGAGTGAGCTGGAGAAGTGGGACTATACGCAGGTGATGCTGGACTGTCCTTGGGGCTTGTGGGTGAGTAACCTGTATGATATTATGCATGTCAAGGAACATGCATGTTTTGCAAAACATGATGTTGCACCCATTTCATGTTTCGCCCTTGCCATCTATCTAATGAACTTGACTTGCCAGAAAGGGATCATGCACCAAGCCTTGCTAACAGAACAAAAGACACAATGTTGCATGTCAGCAACACCTCTTGACAGCATGATTTTGCATGCATGACTGTATGAGCTGCAAACATGCTTTTTACGCAGCAGCAGCAGTCTAGCAAATAAGCAATGCAGGTCCTTTGACTTGACATTGCTTGTATGCGAGGGCACAGAAGCTCACTTGGAGAAGTAGGAGAATGGTGGGGTGAGGTGGGGGAATAAGCTGCATGAACACAAGCAAATCGTCAGTCACAAATGCTCCTGTCAGACGGTGCTAACTTGCAAGAGAGTTGATCACGCATCAAAGCAATTTACACACAATGATTCCGAGCACATACATGCCATTACAGGCACGAAGAAATGTGGCTCCAATGAACAGCTGACCTGCAAGCAAAGGACCTTTCATGCTGTGAATGCACATGCAATACAACCCAAAACACCTTGACAATGCGTCAGGCACAATCAGCAATGCCAGGATGAACTTGTTCACCTGGTGAGGCAGGTGAGTAGGCCGGACTAGTTGGCGAGTAGGCTGCACACATATCAGCAAAGAGTCAGCCCCAAGTGTTCGGAGCAGATGCTGCTGCATCCGGGGGCATGCGCTGTTGCGCACAGCAAAAGAAGCCGATTGTCATGGTTATTCTCATGTTGCATAGCAATGGTCTGAGCAGGTGTGACTGCACAGATGTGCATTCATTTTGGAGGCCATGCATAGGACACAGTGCTCCACTCATACATGCTTTGCAGACAAGCACAAGAATGTGTGACATAAGCTGTGTCATTGACAGAAAGAAGTTTTGATTGCAGGTGGTGCATATGCTGCTTGCATTGGCAAATATGAAGGACAACTCACCAGGTGAGGTTGGTGAATAGGCAGGGCTAGTAGGTGAATAGGAAGGGCTCGTGGGTGAGTAGGAGGGACTAGTGGGTGAGTAAGCTGCAAGCAAACAGACAAGCCATTGAGTGATCGCTGCACCTTACGGAACCAGGGTAGACTCCATAATTGCAAGTGCTGCATGCAGTAGAAGCTGATAAGTCACTAAAAATGCCATCGCCTAGAAATTGCAGTGTATTGCCCTGCTGGGGGTGTAGTCTGGCAGATTGCTTTAATGCAACCAATGTCCTCACACCAGGCTGCGAATTGGAGTATACATGCTGTATGTGAACCTGAGTAACTGTTGCATGGTACAATTGGCGCCACCAACACTGGACGGAAGTGAATCGGCAATAAAGTACACATAAAGGCAGGCACCGCAGAAAATGATGTGCAGCATGGCAAGCAACTACTCACAACAGCATTCTGACTCACCAGGGGAAGTCGGACTGTAGGAGGGACTTGTAGGCGAATAAGCTTCACAAACACAACCAGATTGTCAGCACCACAGGCAGATATATAAACGAGTGCTTGACTAACTGACATACACCAAAGTCTCAAAATCATGAGATGTAATGCAGTGCAACACTGCATCAGGTGTTAGACTGGCAAAGTTGTGAGCAGCTGCACAGAGTCCGCATGGGGCTTGCAGTCAAGGTGTCAGATGCACCAGATGTACAGGTAAGACTACAAAGCACAGATGCAAGCAGCCTGTGGATAGAGCGATGAATGCAGAATGAAGTGTCTCAATGACATAAAGGACCCAATTGCAGGCATGACTGTGACAGAGGTTGCCACTAGTTGAGCATGCTTATGCGTTGAGTTGATCACCTGGACTAGTAGGGCTGTAGGAGGGGCTTGTTGGCGAATAAGCTACGCAACAGAAAAAATGTCAGCAAGATTGTGCAAATTATTACACAAGTGCAGCTTGCTGTCTGACCTGCAGATGTGCTGTACTACCTATGTTGCGCATTCATCATCAAAGTATTTTAGCTGTGCAATTTGGTCATCATTAACAACTTATGACGTCTGTTGTACAGTAAATGATCGCTTAAAACAAATAGAAAGAGTACAAACAACACTACACATCATGCTTTCAGGAAATGGAAAAAAAGGAATTTCCAAGAAATTGGAATTTGATATGTAAGCACAAAACAGGACATGAAAGAAGCCCCTGCAAGGGCGCAAACTTTCAAAGACATGCAGGGCTGAATGCCGCAGCAATGGCTCACCTGGAGAAGTTGGACTGTAGGAGGGACTAGTGGGTGAATAAGCTGCAAGCAAACAGACAATCCATAAGATGCTGGATGTGTCAAGCAGGTTGATGTGCAATAGCCTTGAACCATTGGCATGACGCATGGCTGGGGTTGCAAAGGTTGGTATATGAACTTTGAAGGGCCCGAACCGGGAGATGAGCCTGGTTCATGGCTATACTAATGCTGTCACACCAGGATCTGCTTTGAGAATGCATGCTGCGTATGGACCATGGCAGATGCATGATGGCGATCCTGACAAACAGCAGTGAAGCATGCGCAACAAGACAACATCACAGATAGAAAGGAGGTCCTGCACAGCAAACTGACGCACCTGGGGAAGTCGGACTGTAGGAGGGACTTGTGGGCGAATAAGCTGCAGAAATACAGCCGAGTTGTCAGCACCAGGCACGCAGCTGTCAACATGTGAAGAAGTCGGGCAGCTGCACAGATCTTGTATGCATCATGCAATTGAGCAGAGTGTGTCAGATGTGCAGGCAAAAACAAGCCACAATTACAAGCAGACTGTGTGTGAGAGGATGGTCATGGAGTTGCATGATGATGGGTAAATCCACATTCATCTACCCGCGCGCAGTCTGCTTGCAAGTGTGACTTGTTCTTGTCTGATGTGTGGGGTGGTCACTGACTAAGACAGGCATGACTGTGACAGAGGCTGCAAGCAGTGCAGACACGCTTGTAAGGCAAAACCAATTACCTGGACTAGTAGGGCTGTAGGAGGGGCTTGTTGGCGAATAAGCTTCAGGGAAACACATAAATGGTCAGCAGAACTGTTCACATCAGTGTACATGAAAGACGTGCTATCTGGCTGGCAGATATGCTGTCTGAATTGTAAGCACCATCTGAGTTGTATAGCACCATCATAACACCACAAGGCTATAGCTGTGCAGCAACATGTTAATCTTAATTATGTCTAATCTTGCACATTGGATGCACATTACACAATTGCACAAATTAGAAAACGCAACACCATTACAAAACACCACTTTTGTTTCTAACTTTTGACATGAGGAGACACATGCAAGGACAGGGGCTGAATCCAGCAGCACAAGCATACCTGGTGAAGTCGGACTGTAGGAGGGACTAGTCGGTGAATAAGCTGCAAGCAAGTAGACAGGCTGTCAGATACCTGTGGCGCCTGATGTATACATGGAGGTTGGGCATGCATCAGTCATTGTTGCCCATGGTGTAAGCTGCTAAGCCAGTCACAGTTGAATATTCTCAGAGCATTGTCAAGGTGCATAGGTGTTGCGCATGGCTGGGTGTGCGGTCTGATTCATCATGAGACCAGCGCTATTACTACAGGAGGGTCTTTGAGAGTTGAGCCTGTATAGGACTCAGACAAGCATGCATGAGGGTGCCAGCTTGAAGCAAAAGTGAGCCAACAGGATTATGCAACAACTCAAGCATCACAGATGATGATGTGCAGCATGGCAAGCAGCTACTTGGAAAGCAATCTGACTCACCAGGGGAAGTCGGACTGTAGGAGGGACTTGTGGGCGAATAAGCTTCACAAACACAACCAGATTGTCAGCAACAGCGCTGCAGCTGAGTGGGTCACATGAGCAAATAAGTGCTGATCAAGGTGATATGCATCAGAGGATCAACACTTTCAGTTGTGATGCTGTGATATTGTCAACAGGTGTCAATACAGCAATGTTGTGGGCAGATGAACTGGGGTGGCATGCAGGCAAGCTGTCACATGCACCGGGTGTGCAACAAGTCAGACACAAGCAGACCATAAATAAGTCAACACAATGTAGGCTGCAACATCAGCATAATGCACAAAAGGGTCAATCGCAGGCCAATGATATGAGAAGTGGCAACTAAGCAGAACTAATCACCTGGACTGGTCGGGCTGTAGGCGGGGCTTGTTGGCGAGTAAGCTTCAGACACACAGCGGGCATGTCAGCAAACGAGTCAGCAAAAGGCATGCAGGTACAGTTTGGGACAGACAGGTACTGACATAAATGGCATACACAGACTGCCACACCTTAACACAACATTGTGTCCCATCACATGTCAGGGCAAAAGTACAGACAGCTGCACATGCTGTGTGAAGCAGGCAATGTCGTGTGTCATCAATGTGATTCTGTAAAGGCAAGACTACAAGCTGCAAATATGCAAGCACATGTATGTACAAAGTGGTATACACCGCACATCAACAACACTGATGTGCCAGGCAAAGCAGTATACCAACAACAAGGTATCACACAAGTCATGACACCTTGCATCATTGCTAAAAGGCAGAGCCATGTACCTGGGCTGGTGGGAGAATAGCCTACAGGGCAACACACAAACTGTCAGCTGCCATTGCTTTATATGTAGCCTTCCAATGCAGCTGTGCAATGCCCCAATCACTGCTACATCTTGCTGTCTCAAGATACATGGTGCACAATTGAGCAAGCTTAAGGGCGGCATTCATCACCATGTCTATGCAGCAAAGGACCAGTGGCACTCAAGCAGACAACAAATGCAGGTGGCCCAGACGCAAGGCACAGCTGCACTACACCACAAGAGGCCTACGCTGCCATCACACATGCTTGCAAGTTGTTTGAGCAAACACAATTGCAGCAGGTTGTTGCCTGCAGTTGCCTAACCTGGTGAGGTCGGTGAATAACCAGGGCTGGTGGGAGAGTAACCTGCATGAACACACAAAGATGAGTAGCTGTTACATAGTCACACGTACTCCGTTTTGCACAAGCAATCAGCCATTGCTACCAAGCTTGCTGATGAACAGGCTGAAAGTCACATGTACTCATTCTTGCACAAGCCATCAGCCATTGCTACCGAGCGCGCTGATGATCAAGGTGTAGGCTGACAGCAGTGCAGCACTAGACGCAGTTCAGATCGTCATAACCATCAACACTGCTGTGCACATGAAAACTGCCACCACTGCATGAGCACATGATGCATTCTTGCAGTTCCGCTCAGTCATTTGGCGAGCAGCAGCAGCACTATCACAGTCGAGACAATTTTTCCGATGTGTCAATGTCACAAGCCTGCCAATAAGTAAGCATGAGTAACTTAGCGTGACCAGCACCAATGCTACAAAAGTGCTTGCATGGAATGAATGCATGCATGCAGAGACCATGAGGCGGCACAGACACAGGTGAAGTGACCAGCTCTGCTGGGCTCACCTGGAGATGTGGGCGAGTATCCTGCAAGCACACAAGAGCATGGCTGTCAGTTAAGGTCATATGTACAAGGGTCAGACATGGGCACTGTTTGACACAGGTTCACAAGCAGGGCTGCAATGATGTGTAGCAATCATTCTAATACCTTGGGGCTCCAGGTGTACAAGGGAAATATATGAAGAGCTGGTGTACAAAACCCAACTCATGCAGGATTTGCCTTACTAGATGCAGAAGCAGTGTAGACGCTTCTCGCTACAGACTGGTGACCACAGGCCAGTGCCAGCTCAGAGCAGAACACAGCTTGCAAGCTGTGCAGTAACACGCCCAGCAACATCAAGACAGACAGGATGCGCAACTGACCTGGGGATGTGGGGCTATAACCAGTGCCTCCCAACCCTCCAGGGGATCTGGTGGGAGAGAACCCGCGGTTCTGCATCGGACTGAAGCCCCCAAAGCTGAGGCCTGCCAGGGGAGATCGGAAGGGTGAGTTGTACATCTCAGGATCCCGCCGCCCTGGAGTGCCAAAGCCGAAGGGGGACCGACCAGGGGTTCCGTGGCCTGGTGTGCGTCCACCAATCATGTTCTCCTCAAGCAGTCCCAAGTCATTCTGGAAAGCCAAAACAACTTCAGCAGACTTCAGACAACGCAAAATCAGATGGTATGACTGCAGCAATCAGCACAGAAACAAGTGCTGCTGTGCACAAAGCAAGCGGTGTTAGCAGCTGATGCTGCATGAGATTGCTCAGCCCAACATCTTGAAGCAAGGGGTTGCAGTACCTCAATGGCATCCTGCAGCTTTGTGTCATCAAGCATGAGATCAAAGCTGCCTGTTCCCATGGGCACCAGCTGCCCCAAAATGATGTTTTCGCTCACACCCTTCATGCGATCCTTCTCAGCGTACATGGAAGCTCTGCAGGTATACAAAGCGTTTCAGTGTAAGTGCCAATTACGACCTACTGCCCAACTTAACAATGCATCCAACTGCATGTCATGCATCACATCACACATTGTCTGCTGACACAGGTCGCAGTGCAAATGCAAGACCTGCAGCCTTGCCAGGACCTGCAGCAGCCAGGGCTGAAGCTGTACCTGTACAGGATGTCGACTGTCTCCTCAAATGAGCACTGCTGCAGAGGCCCGTTCTCGGTCCGGTTGATACCGTGGCGAGTGATAGCCATGAAGTGCCCACCCCTTGTCATACTGTCGCACAGAATAGCCAGATGCCGGTAGTTCACATAGGACCCGTCAAACTCAATCACACCACGCAGCTCTTTCAGCAGTGCATTCCTGGCAGCTTCAATGCCCAGGACATCAATTGTCTCAATGATGTGGTTGCTGGTGGTCCTGGTGTAGTCAATCCCAGGCATGCACATCACCTGCAGCAACCATGCTGTATGTGAAGCACAAGCATGTAAGCTATTGCTGGGAATTGATAACGTACACAAAATGAGCAGTCAAGTTGATATGCTGGGTCCTGATGCAGTGCGTGGCTCAGACATATCCAGCAAACTTCAAAGTATGGCTTGAACAGGGTTCTAGCACATTGTGTTAACAACAATAAGCTCACATCCAACAGGTTGACGCCTTCAGTATCCAGGACCCACTGGTTCTCATTCTGGTAGATGCCATCCTGGTCCAGGTGGGTGGTCTTCAGCTCACGCATGAAGACCTTGCGGATCCCAGGAATGCCTTGCAGCTTTACCTACGTCATGCCACAAACCAAAGATATTGCCCCATAGCTACAGTATCAGAGCTTCCAGAAATTGTGACACATGTTGCTCCACAATGCTCTTTGTCATTGCCGATTTGTTGCTGAAGGACAAACCTGAGATGTCAGTGACAGCCGTACGTGTACTCTGCAAGCAGGCAAGCATGATGACAGATATGCTGCTGAGATTGAACACATTACCTGGGTGAGCAAGTGTGACTCGATCTTTTTGAGGAAAACATCATCACCATGCTCATGTTGCCCAGTTGCATCTTTCCCCCCTTCCTCTCCCAGCATTCGAATCTGTAAGCACAATATTGTTTGCGGCACTACATGAGAGAATATACAGCAGTCAGCACATTTGACCTTCTCCAGCAGCAGATGCCACAGCACGAACCCTTTGCATCAAACCATCGATTTGCATGTTGTGCTACAAGGTTGCGCCTGTGCAACACCCTGCAGATGTGCAGACCAATTGCAATGCCAGAGCCATGAAGAAGCAAGACTGACCCGCAGAATATGCTTGGGCGCATTGTCATCTGTGAAGATGACAGACATCTCATCACCAAACTCTGAGGTGATGGTGTCTGCAATGCGGCTCATGTTGAGGCCCTTGTCTGTCAGCATCTCTCTGTTCAGCTCAATGCGCAGCAGCCATGGTGACATGCGCTCCATGTCGGCAAAGTCTGTGTCAGGCATGTCAAAGTACTGGGTCACAAATTCCTTGTCCTCCTCAATCACAGTGTCCTGCGCGCATTCACAATCGGCTGTGTTGCTCAGCAACACAGATTGTGGCAGGCACAGAATCCTGCTGTGTTGCTGTGTTCAGCAGTGGAATGTGGACACAATGAAGGGGTACTAGCAAACAACACAAAGCTGCAGAATGCCGACTCCCAACACATGTGGCAGTGCAAACGCAGGTGCGGGTGCAGCTCCCATGCACGAAGCAGCAGTTCATGTATAGCACGGCACCTGTGGATCAGGATCATAGTGGATTTCTGTAGCCTCTGTGACCCTTCGCAGGGTGGTGTACTCCAGCTGACACTGAACTGCCTTGGCCTGCTCCCTGTCCTTGCAGGCACCCCAGGTGCCATCCTCCCTTTGCACATGCAGATGCACCTCCAGAGAAGGCGTCTTGATGTTCTTGGCAATGTTGATGATCTCTGTCAGGCGAGGCACACCCAGTGTGACATTCTTGGCTGAGACACCAGCAAAGTGGAAGGTGTTGAGGGTCATCTGGGTGGTAGGCTCACCAATGGACTGAGCAGCCACTGTGCCAATCATCTCACCAGGATAGGCTTGAGCCTGCACACGTGTCAGCAAAAAGAAGTACGCAGGCATGTCGACCAATCAGCTGACGACCAGGAACGGGTGTGCATGCTGGACAGAGCAGCAAGTAGTAGCAGCAGTGACAGCGTGAAACTTGCAGAGTGTCTGCATCAAGTAGCAAAGCAGACTGCTTGTGTCATTGGATAGGCGTCGGCCAGTTGAGTGCTGAACAGTGGGGGCACTGACCTGGTTGAAGCGGGTTTCAACTTCTCCCAGCAACCAATTGAAGGATCGGTCGGTGAGCTTGTGCTCCTCAAGGACTCGGCGTGAGGCCAGCATGCAGCGAAGCAGGCTGAAGAACATGAGGGTGGCGTTGTTTTGAGCTTCCTTGCTCAGCTCATCTAGCCCCTCCACCACTCTCAGCTTCTGAGTCAGCTCGTTCACACGCTTGATGACTTCCACTGGACTCAAGCCTGCACACTTACTCAAGTTCAATGATGTTATTGCTTCTGAACAGTTTCACACTTTATGCAGGTCTGTAGAAACAAGACTTGCTTTCAGTCAAAAGCAAAATGTCAGACCCTCACAGCAGATACTTTGCTGCCCAAAGCAGGCATTGGAGTTCACAGGGCAGGTTTGATGCAGCCAGACCGAGGCAGCATCACAAGCGGCCTTACTTGACTGGGCCTTGCCACCTTGCTCTTTGTCAAAGACACGCTGGGCATTCCACAGCAGGCGCTTGAGATTGACAGGCTGCTGGATGTTGTGCTCACCACTCTTTATGATCTCACGCCTCAACACCTGCAGCATGATGTACAAGTTGACTTTGGCATTCAGCACAGACATCTACTAAGGCATACACGCCAACCAGATTCTTAGCAAGAAGATATTTGTGTTGCTAAATAGTGATATACAATGCTCGGGCAGGGTATAACCTGACTAGGCAGGCACACAATACAGTGACACTCACGCTTAGATCCTTCGTGATTTGCTCAAATTCTCCATCAATGATCTGGCGTGCATCAATGTCGCTGTGCAGCATTTCCAGCTGCTCATTGGGTAGCCAATCAGGAGCCCACTTTGGATCATCAAGACGGTAGCCAAATTTTGCCTGCAACACATTGTGTTGCTTGTTCTCTCAGTGCTCTGAAGGCATGCTGTGCACAACAGCATACGGGACGACATCAACCTGACATGTAGCTGTCCATGTTGCGTGACACGAGAACTGCTCAAAATTGCATCAAGCAGAGCTGGGGAAGGGCAACATATGCGCCACAGAGGAACAAAATAATGGCAAAGTCAAGCCATGCAAAGCAGCATGAATCAGGTTGCATGACCTGCTACAGAAAGGCTGAAGGCAGGCAGCAAACAGCCTGGGGTTGAAACAGGGAGGGTGAGCATACCTCCAGCTTCTTCCTGTCCCAGCGCAGGTGCTCCATGGTCTGGGACTCAATGGCTGCACCATCCATGCCGTCTTCACCATACAGGAACTGAATGACGTCTCCCACAGAATTTCTGACTGTGCCATCATAGCTGCAACAGGATCATGCCTAGTAAGCTTTGGTCATGAAACAGGCAGCCTCATGACTGGCTGGTGATAGGCTCATGACAGACTTGTGACAGGCTCAAGAGCGTAACATTGCATCCGCAACAGCAACTTCTGCTGGCGTTTCTCAGCAGACATACAAGTGCAGCTTATTTGCTGGATGTGCTTCAAGATGTTGTACTACAAGGGCCTGCATGCATGACAGGCAGAGACTCACTGGATCATGAGATCCTCCATGGCCTTGATCAAACGCCTCTGAATGTACCCAGTACTAGATGTCTTGACAGCAGTGTCAATTAGCCCCTCACGACCTCCCATGGCGTGAAAGAAGAGTTCCTGCACCAACACATGCACACGCCTGAGATTCACATGTGCAAAAGCAGCCAACAGACTACTATTGCTTTGAAATTGGATGCAGCAAGACTTTGCTATGACTTTGCATCTTGTGATGTGTGACATGTGGCTGCTGGACATCCAGCAGATGTGCAGTGAGGTGCCCAAGAATGCAGGAGACCTGTGCTCACCTGTGGAGTAAGGCCTCGCAGGTAGGAGTTCTCCACAAAGCCTCTAGACTCAGGACCATAGTCATCCTTGGTGAAGTGGGGCAGGGTGCGGCCCCCAAACCCAAAGGGGATACGCTTGCCCTCCACGTTTTGCTGCCCCACACAGGCAATCATCTGCACATGACAACATACATGTCAGGCTGGCAAAACACATACCCTTTTTTATACCCTTCTAATACAGCAATGCTACCAGCCGAGGGGCAACATAGCATGATATCATGATGATGCCTGCGCTCACCTATGCATATGCACGTGTTCTGCAATATTAAGCAGCTAGAAACGCAGGTCACTGGAGCTGCTGAGCAGCTTCAGCGCAATATATGCATAATCTTACCTGTGAGATGTTGATGAAAGATCCCTTGGATCCGGCTGTGACCATGCGCACCACATTATTGGTGTCTGGAAGACTTCCTTGAGCAAAGTTACCAGCATCATCACGAGCTTTGTTCAACACCTGATTGACCTGCACCCACACAAAGTTGCATTCAAGACGCAGGGTTGCACTGTTGGCCACAGTCCTGTGCAAGTAAACCCACAGACAGACAAAGGCAGAATGTCTGTTGAGCAAATACACTTACGATGCAGAAAAACTTTTGTGAGTACAGCACTGTCTAATACAGTCAGAGAAATGGATTGCAGGCGGACCTGGCCCTCAAAGGACTCCATGATAGTGCGGCCAGGCTGAGCCTCCAAGGCCCCATCCTGTGCCTTCACAATCAGCTTCTGTACCTCGCTCTTGGCCTGCACGCACATCAACTTGTGGCAAATTTTGACACAGTCATGCACCATTTACAAAAAGAATGACATAGCAGCAAGACAGCAGGAACATTGAGGCAGTAGCAAGTGACAGTACAGCATCCAGCTTACCATCGGCCGCCACCAGGCCTGTGCACAAGCAAGGAGCACGCAAGAGGTAGTCCTTGAATCAAGGTGACATACCTTATTGATGGTGTCATTGATGGCACCCATGGTGGTAGCATCAGCAACCGTGTCTCCAATGCCAATAGACATGCCGTGCTGAAGCAGCCAATGGTTGGTCAGGTACTGACACTGACTCAAGAAGGCTCTTGCAGCCTCTGGGCCGTGCTCCATCATGATGACATGGATCAATGATCCACCTGATGCTCCAAGCGTCTTCTTGCACAAGCCACCAGTCAGCAGCTCTCCGTTCTGGATCAGCACCTGAATGCAGAGCAGGCTCAAACGTGAAACAGGTCACGAGCATCAAGGAAGCAGTGCAGACTCAACAGACTGTAGATGCCCTGCACCAGCATGCATGTGCAAGGGTAATGCTGAGCAAGGGCAACTAAGGAAGAGCTTTTTCCCTGCCAGCAAAGGCAGAAGGATAGGGATAATGGTACCTGAGAGTCATATGGCGTCATGTCTTGATCCTCATGATCCTTGCTCCAGGCAGCTTTGCGGCGCACATTCACCCGGGGAATGATGAGGTTGACGACCTGCTTGCCCGTCCACAGGGGCTCGGGCTTGAGGACTGCAGGCATGGGTACCCGCCCATCCCAGTCCTCCAGCCACATCAGGATGTTCATGAAGAGGTCCTTCTTGATGAAGGAGTCCCGCTTGGTCATCAGCCGGCAGCCCAACAGGGTGTCTTGCACAATTCCAATGACAGGCTTGTTGGCCTACACAAGCATAACGCCTGCTATGGAGCTGCTGTAAGCGCTGAAAGCCATACTTCTGAAAATGCAGGTGGCGTTGCTTTTGACAGGGCATCCATTCATTCATTCGTCGGATCGTTTGTCCATCCATTCACACATTCAATCTGTCTTCCACGAGGGGCAGGTACGTATAGTCCTGGGAAGCTCCCTGTATGACTTCCTGTTTTTTACCAGTCAGTGTGCCAAGAATGCAGCGGAGGACTATCCAAGGAACGACTGGAAAGCCTTGCTGATGCTTGCTTTGCTTGAAGAATGCATCACCAGAACATGAAAGTCTGTTGTTAAACAAGAAACTGCATGTGGAAGTCAGCAATGACTGTGTGCACACCTGGGCTGAGACAATGTTGCGGGGCACCATCATGATCTGCTGAGTCTCTGCACGTGCCTCTGCGGTCTGAGGAACATGCATGTTCATCTCATCACCATCAAAATCGGCATTGTATGGAGAGGTGACTGACAGGTTCAACCGGAAAGTAGAATAGGGCAGGATGCGGACTTTGTGACCCTGCACAGCCATAAAACACTTGTGTCAGCAACTTCTGTATAGCAGGCTTTGCCATGCATCTACATCACTAAACCAGCTAGTGAGAATGCAACAAGCAAAGCTTGGTTGCAAGATGCCACCTGCAAAAGCAACCTGGAAGCATGCATACAGGTGGCTTTGCAGCACATAGACTGAGTATGCTGGATGATGATAGAGTGGTGACTGTGCTTACCATCATGGACATCTTGTGGAGTGATGGCTGCCTGTTGAACAGCACCACATCTCCATTCTGCAAGTGGCGCTCCACCTTGTAGCCTGGCTGCAGATGGATGTCGCTATCCTTACGCCTGTACCGCAGGTCCATACGCTGCCCATCCTCTCTGATGATGAAACGTGCTCCGGTCTGCCCTGGAGGGGGATGAGGGCCATACTCCACAAGCTGCTTCAACCTGCACTCATGCCAGTGCATGGTCACACCTTGCGCAGCAGCATCTCACAGCATACTGTGCCTTGAGGAACTGCGTGGTCATTAGGACGAAACACAGTGGCTGAGTGGCAGCCACTGCAGTACACTGTAGCATACACACACAGACATGTGTACTCTATCTGTGGTGTGCACAAATATGTGTAGATGGATTGCATGGCAAGGGCAGTACAACGGAGAGCTTACCGTTCAAAGTTATGCTGAGTGACAATTTCTGGGTATGTCATATTGAGAGCAATGCTCCATGGCACACCCAGTTCATCAATGGCTATGTTGGGGTCCCCTGATATGACGGTACGTGCTGAGAAGTCAACACGCTTGCCCATCAGGTTGCCTCTCACACGCCCTGACTTGCCCTTGAGGCGTTGGCCAATTGACAGCAATGGCCTGCCGGAACGCTGCACGACAGCATGCAGTGTCATAATAGTGTGTCTTGAGCAGATTATGCAGCAGTTGATCAGCACTAGCATGGGATCACAGCCACATACCTGTCAAATGCCAAATTGAGCAGTCCACATTTGCCTGTACATGCAAAGTAGACAAACCACAGGGCTGTTGCAACATCACAGAACTGTGTAGCTCTCTACATGTTGGCTATGTATACACTGCCCATGGCTGGTCCCTGCCATGCACACACTACACTGCAGCCATTCTCACCCACCTGGGCAGCCACTGGTTGTCCCGGCTTGGTGTTGTCAAAGTAGGTGGTGATGTGAAACTGCAGCAACTGACTGAACTCCCTGATGATGTGCTGTGGGGAGCCGTTCTGGTCCTGACGTTTCAGCCTGTTATTTGCCTTGATGATCTCAGCCAGCTTGTGTGTCAGGTCATCCTCGGACCTGTCACAAGATAGCCTTCTCAGTATTTCAGGCAACCAGGCAGCACAGTCTATAGATCAAGCATGATCCAAGCAAGATTCAAGCACTCACAGACCAACAATTCCATGCCAAATGAAAAATATCAATGACACATGCAGCAGGCCATGCTGTAAAGGAACACATGACTGTACAATCATGCAATTTGGCTTATTTTGATGTTGAATGTGCACACTTTGGCATCAATGCAATGACAGCTCTTCCCACAGATGCACCTGGAGTTGCTGTCCATCTGGACACTAGGCCTGACAGCAGGCGGCGGCACTGGAAGAACTGTCAACACCATCCACGAAGGATGCGCAAACTTGGGATTGAAGCCCATGACTTGGCACTCTTCATCACTTATCCTCTTCAGGATCTCATATGCCCGCTCTGCTGTCAGCTCCTGTGAACAAGACTTATGAGTAAAAGGCAAGCTGAATGCTTTGATAAGACTGTGATGTGCAGCGTATCTTCCATATTTAGCTCTGGCTGGGTTCCATTGGCAACATGTGAGGGGACAAACAATTGAGGGCCAACCTGCTTGCGCTCTGTGATATTCTCTGCAGCCTGCTCTTCATCATCCTTTGGCTTTGGAAACTCCATCATGATGCGCAAGCCATCAAGCCTACAGGACACAATTGGGGTCTATGCCTATATAGCTGCTGCATCAATGAACGGTTTGAGAGAGACATCTTCACTTGCATGACCTTGACTAACTCCCAAAGGATCACCTAACTAGTGAGTGGATCAGCAATCAGCTTATGAAGCTGTGACAGCACTGGTCACCAGGTTGAATCCTCTGTTCAGCGAAACAATTTTGCTGCATGCTTGTGAATTCTGATGCAAGCACCTGCCATCTCAAAGGCTACAGAGAGCAATGAATTCAAGGCATTGTTATCATGACCACTAAAACGAATCAACACACACAAAATGCTAGTGTGGCACCTGAAATCTGCTTTGTGGCCTGCGCATCAAGCACGTAACCATGGCTGAACATGCACATGATAAATGGGTGACCACAGCAGGCATAGTGGCTAAATGCAGATGTGTTTCAATAATTGGCATGACATGTGACAAGGTACATTGGTGATTCTCAAGTATGATAACTAACTGATGTGAGCGGCAGCAAATACTGTGACATTTGCTGATGTCAACATTAATGTGGTCTTTCAGAATTGCTGTCGCGTGGAATAGCCGGTTTTCCCAGATCGATTTTTGAAGCAGTGCTTGCCACATTATCTGCACACGATTGGGTGTTGGAAACAAGCCTGCTGAATGGCGTTCAGAATCAGGACAAGGCAGACCCTAATACCTAGCTAGCTAGCTTGCTTTACAGAGTGATTGCAAGCAGAGTGTGGTATACACATGAACAGCAGCTACTGCACACCTGTATTTTGGCTGTGGTGCACCACTGAGCTCATCTTTGGTGACTCCTTGACAGGCACTCAGAATTGTGCGCAACTTGGCCTCAGGCTTTCTGGCGCGCTGTGCTGCCTTATACTTGATGTGATCCTGAAACATTGTGCACTCACGTCAGCATAGGTCCTGGTTGTGAAGGCCGACAGGTAAAAGCAGGCATGATCCTTGCAGGCTAGTTCAAGCTTCTGGAGATCTGCCTTTGGCATAACAATCAGGGGCTGGTGGCATGGCATAAGAATTTTTGATGCACAAGGTGCTGAGCACTGTGCAAATGATGCAGTGTCTGCTGAATGTTCAAGGGTTACTTTGGGTGTGAAACTGGAGGACAGGGTACAGGCATGTTGTAGGTCAGGGTGCGCGTTTGCAGCACCCATGCACCGTCAGGGCACCAAGCTGTGTCTCACCGGTCCGCACAGCAGTTTAGAGCTGTGAAAGCTGACACAGCGCAGGACCTTCACCACATTTGTAACAAAGCCAATATGAAACATGGGTTTGGCCAGCTCAATGTGGCCAAAATAGCCAGGACTGTCCTGCACTCCTGCCCCATCTGTCTCACATTTCAGGTTGCGGTCTAAAGTCCCCATTTTGAGGTCGCTAAGGCCTCCCGGCTTGGGCTTGCCCTTTTCATATGTCTGGCTGACCTCAACTTTGACAACCGAGTACCGTCGCTGCAAGGAGTGCGCAGAGAGTTTGAGCAGTTGTTCATAGAAGTGTTGACAAACACTGTACAGCCGTTTGGGCACGACAAGACCGCAAGACAGGTGCACACTTACGATGAAGTCAGGATCAAGAATACCAAACTGCACCGCCTGGACCTTTTTTACGGGTGCTGATGAATGTGTGAACCTATCCATGGTTGCTAATCAATTGCCAATATCTGGCGATGTGCCGAAGGCGTTTGCAGGGAACTGTGTAAACTGTACAGCCCTGCTGAGCGACGTTCACTGCATCACAGTCCCCGCTGAACGGCTCGCTTGACTGCAAACGCAGATCACACGAGGGGCGGTGCTGCGACTTGCTCAGTAGACAAGGGTTCAGCCTTAGCAAACTCTGCTGCGAGTCTGCGAACTGCCTGAAGCTTGTCCGTCCTGTTAGGGTTTGACTCACAATTAAACCCTATAAAGCAACAAGCAGTTCCTGTTTCAACGTGCCGTTGACCTCGTCCGGCGACCTCGTCCGGCACCCCTGTGCCATCGAGCAGCACTCAGAACTGCGCCGGAAGTCTCAACTCCCTGAGCTGTTTCACAGTGCACAAATCAGCTTGAAGACACGCTGTTGTCAATTTGGTTCTTCGATGTCAGCTCAGGTTTGAGTCAAACCGTTTGACCGTTGCCTTCAGTAGAAGGCTTTCATCACCAGACATGCCATTGGTGCCCGAGAAACTCAACAGCCGGCAAGAAGTCAGAAATGCCATTGCTTCACAGTTCTGGGACCAGCCCGCACACTCTGTGAGGTCGTTGGACGGCATGGCCAGAACGCTTGCTTGCGAGCCCCCTCCGGTCGGACAAACAGCTGCCAGCGGGCTCTTGCGACCACAGCAGCTGTTGATAACTCAGGCTGCAGGACTTCCTATTCTGCCTGGTTACAGCAGGCACGACGGGGGTGTGGTGAGTGTCTTAGTGATGCTCTTGTTTGAGCAATAACATAGCCTGTCAATCTAATATCAGAAAACGGCAAAGTGTCAATCAGCAGCATTGCTGCTTGAAAACAACTCACAGCACACTTGCTGAATTGCCGTAAGTGCGTGAGCTTGCGGCACATGTCTGGCATCAAGTCAAAGCAGCTATAGACTTACACAGGTGCTGGACAGGGTGATTGCCAAGGTGGGAGGAAAACAGTGGTGGGCAAACCTGTCTGGCAGAGCAAAAGCTCAACAGATGTGGACTGCACACCGGGGTGGTGCTAAAGTGGTAAGTCACCTTGGATCTAAGTACATAGTTGAATGCCTGTGGACAACAGCAACTCTTGCTTCTGATGTGCTTGGCTCATTCTTGAGGTTTTGTTGCATAGTTTGACAGAACTGCATGTTGTAAATGATTTAGTGGTATCATACTGCTGTACCTTTTCCAGGATGTTTGTTTGAGTCTTCTGCTGAGTCTGCTGCTGACTTGTTTCTTCAGGGTGACGCTTTGAAGAACTTGAACAGCTATGGCCTCAATGCAAGAACTAGAGTTGCACTTGGCAGGTATACCCTCTCTTGACTTAGTGCAGAACTCAGCTCTGGAGCATCATCAAAGATCCCTGCATACAACATTGCCTACCTCTGATCTGAGCATTTGGTACCTTTGGGACTGATTGTTGGGCGTGAATATGCTCTTGAACATGTTGCAGCATCCACATCTAAGCAGCAACGCCAACACACACAGTTTCTTGCAGGAATGGAACATTAAACTGGGTCCTGGAGGCACCAAATGCCCATGACTTTTGTGACAGCATCAAAAACAAGGCAGGCAAGGGCACCAAAAAGCGCCATGCAGGAAGGAGCAAGCCAGCTCTGAAGTCTCAAGCATGGGCCAAGTACCAGCTGCCAGGGCATGATCTTGTTGGTAGCACAGCCTGGAACCAGGAGTACTTGGACAGTGCAGCAAACTACAGCACTGTACCCATGGCCCTGTCACTTGACTTAGCCTCCAAGGACAGGCCTGACGGCATCCAATATAGAGTTGGATTGCATCAGGTATTTGTTGTTTTCAAGTGCAACTCAAAAGCAAGCCTGGTCATGCAGACTGCTACACCTTCCCCTCTCCATCAGATAAGTTGCTGCATGTCTACCAGCGTGTGATGGTGTTTGGACTGTCAGCTTTTTGTGCTGCTGCTGGATGCCACCCAATGAAAAATCAACATCTGCTTGCTGTTTGAGCCATGATGAAAACTGCAAAAAAAAGCATGCAGGCCACCATCACGAGCGCTGGGTGCGCTTTGTATGCTGATAATGCTTGCTTTACAGGTGTCAGCACCTGAGGTGGAAGGCAGCCAAATGTGTGGCCCTGAGGAAGCAACCTCAAGCTCAGCAGCATGCTTCCGCTCATCTCTGCACGTACAGGTACAGCAGTGAAGCTCTTCACATGTCCTCCTACATCATGCATTGTCCTTGCATGGTTCGCCCGGTTCCATGCACCTCTGAGCTGAAGACTAGATACTCCGCATGCATCCAGCACACTATGTTGCCTGAAGTATGCACATTTGCGGGACGCAGTGTCTCATACTTTAGCTGCACACCTTAGCACCTTATTCGGTACACATTTGTCGGCCAGCCGTGAGCAAAGCTTTTGTCTGGATTTAGGGAGCCGTTGCTGTAGAGGGTGAGGGACACTTGTGGAGGCCCAGCAGGCGGGGCAGCACAGCAGCAGCACAAGATGCCCCTGCTTCCGCCTCAGTTCAGCCTGCACAGACCACTCAGAGCTCAATCACGGATGAGTCACCTGCTGGCAGTCAAGATAGCAGAGCAGCTGGTGTGTTTTTGCTGCAACTCTGTGGCACACTGTCTAGCTACTGTGTTGTGCATTTCACGGGCTGCTCATGCTGTCTGAACTTTCAAGCTCACATCAAGCGACAGTCTTGATCAGCATGCAGCAACAACAGCAAGATTTGCATTGTGGTCAAGCTTTGCACTGCAAGCGAGTATATTTTGTGCATGTGCTTCTTGCGCATCATGTTGCACATGGTGTGGGATACTTGTCTGGTGTGCAGGCGTTCCAGAGCCAGCACATCCATCATCTTTAAATCCAGGACAGGCTGCTGCTAGGAGCTCAGCAGTCAATCTGGAACCAGCATCAGGCACAGTCACGCCTGGCCAGCCTCAGCCACCAGCCGGGCCAGCCACCCCTGCTGCCAGCAAAGCACACAGTGCTGCTACAACACAGCCTGACAGATGCCTGTGGCCTCAAGCACAGTCCAAAGAAGCTCCATCTCACGCCACCAAGCAGCCAGCTGACGCTCAGCAACCTGCTGACATGTCTTCCTTAGACCTCAGCAGGTCAGCAGCAGCTCAGACCAGCACATCAGCACCACCGAGTAACGCAGCAGTACCCTCAGGCAACTCAGCAGCTGCCTCAGGCAATGCTGCACAGCCTCAGGACAGCGGTGCGCATGCAGCCACCAGCGCAGAAAGGGGTAAAGTTGATGCAAGCTCCTCGCAAACACAGGCTAGCACGTCAGCACCTGACAGGGCTGCAGGCAACGCACAGGCACGACGTGCTTGGCCCCTTGTGCGGCGCAGGAGAGCAGATGGGAGCAGTGGGGTACTCATCGACAACTACAGCTCTGTTGTGTCTGACTCAGACACGTCTGAGGATGAGCAGCCGCAGCAGCCTGGTTCCTTGCTTGGAGGCATCAATGCAAAGCAGATACAGTCAGGTGAGACATGCTTGGGCTGACTGCTGGAGCTGTAGTCAAGTGTGATCAGTGGGGAAAGCAGGCTAGTGGGTTGATTGTGATGGCGTTGTTTGGCAGTGTCACACAAAGATGGCAACAGAAGGTGCATGCCCAGATTGCTATGATGACATGTTGCGCTAGCCCCTTTGACTCACATCTGTTTGTGCTGTACAGGTATCAGGGACGCACAAGCAAATGTTATAAAGCTGCGGCAAGTACTGGATGCTGTGACAAGTGGGGTGCAGGAGGGCAGGGCTCAGCAGCAGCACCAACGCCAGCTGGCACTGTCTCGTAAGCTCAGGCCTGTGCCGTACAGCCCTTGGCTGTCCCAGCCCTTCCTCAAGGTATGCATGCATGTTTACCACAGCTTGCTTTCCAGATGCGCAGTTGCACGCTCTGGTCGCTGTTATGGCAGCATGCTTCTGAAGATTATAATGTGAACAGTTCAGGAGACTCACTAGAGCCGGTTGATACGTTCTGCCCTGTTAGCATTGGCCATTGCCCTCCATAGACAGGGCATGCTTATCCCATTGGTCTGAATTCGTAACCAGCCTTCTATTTCAAAATGGTCAATTGGTGTTGAGCATGCTCAGGCCAGATGTTGGCTGATGTCTCCACAGGTGAATGCTGCTGTGGGCTGCCTGGCCCGCATGCCACTGCCTCACAATGCCTTCAGGCCCATACATCACACAACCCAACCAGCTGCACCCAGCAGTCAACCCCAGCAACCCTTGGACCGGGCATCTTCCAGGTTTGCGTCAGAGCTGTGGGCGCCCTACCTGCGAGACACTGCTCTGAGGGTGTTTGGCTCGGTGGGTGTGACAGGCCAGCTGGGCCACTTCTGTCGGCCTGTGCTGGACTTCACTGCAGGTCAGCATCGCACCTGCCTGTCTTGACGTCTCCTGCATGGCTGCTATCCTGCTACAGACATGGCTGTAATACGCGAGGCTGCTATGTGATGACCATCCTGCGGCAAGCTCTGGATCACTTCATCATCAATTGTTTTCAGCTCATCACCTGGAGGTGTTTTCGTACATACCTGCAAGCCTTGCCCATCAACGTCTTTGGGCTGTGCGACGATTGCTGCTACAGTTTGTGCTAGCAGGAGTTTGACCGGTGCACTCATGGGATGACATGGTTGATATTCCTGTGTCAAGCTGTCTGACGCCACTGTTGCGCTGCCGGCACTATAGCGCTGTCAAACAGTTTTGGGAACAGGAATATCAGCCATGTTGTCCCTTGAGTGCGTGGGCCGCATTCCTGTGCGCAGTCTGATTGTCAGTGTGTTGCTACGATTCTGTCACAATGTGCGTGTAACAGGCTATGCGACAAAACAGTAGGGACTATATTGCTACTTGGCGTACAAAGCTTGCCTGATCATTGTTTCACATCCTGTCTTTACCACATCTTGCATGCAAGTACATGCCGTGCTGGGCTGTGTTTTATTGCTAGCTAAGGCTGTATTGGCACTTGGGTAGTGAGTAACAAGCTGGACAAGCAAGCTGCAGTATTCAAGCAGTCTTCTGACACAGAGCCTGCATGACATCCGTCGAGCAGCAGTGCAGCAAACGGCAAGATCACGATGCATGCAGCCACGCCATGCTGCAAGCAGGCATTGGTGCAGAAAGGACAAAAAGCAATCTGCAGTATTACAAGTGCAGCAGCAGCATATTTAGGCTGTTGCAGTACAAGTATGGCATGCAGCTAGCGCTACCAAGCTTTCTATAACTGGGTTGGGACTTTGTATCGCCTAAGAATCGGTACAAGGACCGAAGGACTGCAAAGCAGGCTCTGCAAAGCAGAACACAGAGCAAAAGGTTGGGAATGATCCAGAACAATGCAAACCTAGGGGAGGGGCCAAAACGATTGTGGACAAAGCAGTCACGTATCAAACATGCAGACCTGTCAAATGTAAACACACCCTACATGAGATGTTAGCTGGACAAGATGTGCCAAGTATACGCGTTGAAAGTGTGTTTTGACGAAGCATTCTTCAGCCAGCCACAGTATTGCGTTTCTGCTTAGATAAGCCACAATATTGTGTTTCTGCTTAGATAAAATCAAGCATGGTAAAGCATGGTACTGAACTCGGCCACTATATTAGTGTTCTAGGTACAGCCCTTCACTAGGGAACTTCCCAGACATTGCAATAGTTGCATGGCAGCACCACAATAGCTAATCTTTCACAGGGAGTACAAAAAAGCAGTGTTTGTTACACATTCACAGATTCGCGCTCATCCCCAAGCAACCCTACAGTGCAGCCGATTGTTGTCTGGTCCAAATGCTAGCGCGCCCCTGAGGACGCTAGTGTTTGACACAAACAACAATCTGCTTGTAGAGCATTGGTAGGCAACAAGGTCAACAGTTGAGATGCCAGGATCATGCATGACCTGCCAGGTGCGAGCTGTGAGGTTGTGTGCGACTCTATGCAGGCAGTGTGAGGCTGGACTTTGGGCTGACATCACCGCATCATGTCAACACTGCAGCAGCAGCCTCCAGCTATGGGAACCTGTCCGTGTTCAACCCCAGGGAGGACCACCTGGATGCTGCTGACCCAGATGAGGCCACATCAAGCCAAACTCTGGCCTCAACCCGCTTCAAGAACCGGTGAGCACTACTATGGCTCTGCTCCCTTCAGCTTGCTGCCGCTTGAAACACAGATCAAGTCAAACACTGGACCTGTGTTGGTGCTTGACATATATTTGCACTGCCTCCTGCATCTGCAGCTCACTGCCACAGGTGTGGCCAACATAAACCCATATTGCAAATGCAGGCTTCACAGCGTGTACAGCCGCTTCAGTATTTGGCTTTTTGCTTATGGTGCTTAAGCAGAGAGCCAAACTGCCAAGCTGCCTGAATCGCAGGCTGCCCGACTGTTGTGTTTTGCAGAGCATTTGCGCTGGAGGGCCGAGGGATTTGGCATGCACTCAGTGCTTCTATCACCCAGCAGCTCATTGGGCCCGTGCGTGCACGAGCAGATTTCAGATATGCTTTAGATCTGCCCAGCAGTATACCGCAGGTGACTGCCTGCTCTGCACTGTTTGCAACTCTGCTTACAGCCTGACTTGGTGGTTCAATGCTGTGATGGCAATGGCTCATGTCCAGCAAATCGCTGCAGCATGGAGGGACACCTAATCCAATTACAATCTTGACTGTCTTGTGGTGTACTTGTGATCAACTGGTGTACTTGATGTTTGGTAGTGGCAGCCATTGAGATTGACAGCTGATGTAGCAAGACCAGCTCACTTGCAGCTTGCATACATGAATCAAGGCAGCCATGTCTGGAGTTTTGGCATCACTTGAGCGTGAGGCTGTGTGTGTACAACAGGGTCCAGATGGCAAGCGCAGTTGGCACAACATACTTGAGGCAGCAGGCAAAACAAGGCCCACGCTGCTTGAGACAGTGTATGGCCTGGACGTCATTATCCCTGGTCAGCAAAGCCTTGCATCTGCCATGTTGTAGTATCACAGTGGCTGTTGAACAAGCTGCCTGTGGTCTTACTTGTCACTCATGCAGCTAAGTGTTGACGTGTGATCAGGTTGACAACCTGATCACACGTC
>JAABUU010001665.1_pt1 | contig 35853 bp, 33 predicted proteins | sample 5559301 | NCBI WGS metagenome assembly JAABUU01 (sample SAMN10711884, study PRJNA513360) | rock metagenome | isolation source: Antarctica rocks | place: Antarctica: Victoria Land, Richard Nunatak white
AGGCGTGCGCTCCGTCATCGGCACCGCCGCACGCCGGGGCGTAAGCGCCTACCAAGCCATTCAACAAACCCTGCGCGGGCAGGCCGCTATCTACCCGGGTTGAGCAGATACCGCAAAAGAATAAGCGAGGGGGACTATTGTCATAAGGGCGGCCCCTGCGATCGCGCCTATCACTGCGCGCAGCCACCACGACTTCTCACCAAAAAGAAACATTAATGTCACCAGGGCAACGATACCGAGCCATGTGTATAGCGGAATTTTGGAAAACCGGAATAAGCAACTCAGTTCGAAAAACAGAAATGTCGTAGCAATCAGCCCGATCGCCACGGCCGTCCAAAATACCTTTCGCCAAGTCTCGACGGAGAAGACTTCTGGATAAGCAAACGGGTGTGCCATCAACATGGTGCCACCAGCCAAGCCAATAACAATTCCAATAACCGCAAGCCGGATTTGAATGCGGTCGATGCGACTCGGAGTCCAGCGGCCTTCTGCGTCCATGCCCACCACCCTAAACGGACTCCAAAATGTCCACCACGGGTAACGACATGCCTGACCTCGCTCACGACTGCTACACCTCACCGCCCCATCGTTTGGGCGTCGGCGACAAGAGGGTATGTAGTAGCTGGCGGCTCGTAATGTTTGTGGCGGCTGCTACACAAGACTGCATCTTCGCCATTGCTACTTAGGAAACGGCATTTGTCCCGTTCAGTTCGAGGTGCGCCGCTTCTTGCGGCACCCGCGACCTTGTTCGTTATGGCCAAAGACCGGCCCATGTCCGGTCGGCGCTGTAGCCAAGCCGGGTGCGACATGGGTAGATGCGCCATACGACCGCCCCGGATCGCCCGGGGCGATGCGGCCGCGGATACAAAACGATGAAGACCTGGTCCCCCGAGAGCTGGCGCGCCCACCCGATCCGCCAGGCGCCGGCCTATCCGAACCCCGCGCGGCTGGCCGCGACCGAGGCCAAGCTGCACTCGTATCCGCCTCTGGTGTTCGCCGGCGAGGCGCGGCGGCTGAAGCGGGCGCTCGGCATGGTGGCCGACGGCCGCGCCTTCGTGCTGCAAGGCGGCGACTGCGCCGAGAGCTTCTCCGACTTCACCGCCAACATCATCCGCGACACGTTTCGCGTGCTGCTGCAGATGGCGGTGGTGCTGACCTATGGCGCCAGCGTGCCGGTGGTGAAGATGGGCCGCATGGCCGGGCAGTACGCCAAGCCGCGCAGCACCGACGCGGAGACCATCGGCGACGAGACGCTGCCGAGCTACCGCGGCGACATCATCAACGGCCCGGAGTTCACGCCCGACGCCCGTGTGCCCGATCCCGCGCGCATGGAAGCCGCCTATTTCCAGTCCGCCGGCACGCTCAACCTGCTGCGCGCGTTCGCCTCGGGCGGCTACGCCGACCTGCACGAGGTGCATCGCTGGAATCTCGGCTTCGTCAGCCGCAGCCCGCTGGTCGAGCGCTACCGCGACCTCGCCGCCCGCATCGACGAGACGCTGGCGTTCATGTCGGCGGTCGGGCTGACCAGCAGCAGCACGCCGCAGATCCGCGAGACCGATTTCTACACCAGCCACGAGGCGTTGCTGCTGCCGTACGAGCAGGCGCTGACCCGCGTCGACAGCACCTCGGGCGAGCACTACGCCTGCTCCGCGCATTTCCTGTGGATCGGCGACCGCACCCGGCAGATCGACGGCGCGCATGTCGAGTTCCTGCGCGGCGTGCGCAACCCCATCGGCCTCAAGGTCGGGCCGAGCATGGACCCCGACGAGCTGGTGCGGCTGATCGACGCGCTGAACCCCGCCGATGAGCCGGGCCGGCTCACGCTCATCAGCCGCATGGGCGCGGAGAAGGTGGGGCGCTCGCTGCCGCCGCTGCTGCGCGCGGTGCGCCGGGCCGGGCGGCGCGTGGTCTGGCTGTGCGACCCGATGCACGGCAACACCGTCAACACCGCCTCCAAGGTCAAGACCCGCAGCTTCGACGCGATCCTGGCCGAGGTGCGCGGCTTCTTCGACGCGCACGCGGCCGAGGGCAGTTGGGCTGGCGGCGTGCATGTCGAGATGACCGGGCGCGACGTGACCGAGTGCATCGGCGGCGCGCACCGGCTGACCGAGCAGGACCTGTCGCGCAGCTACGAGACGTTCTGCGACCCACGGCTCAACGCCGAGCAGTCGCTGGAGCTGGCGTTCCTGGTGGCCGAGGAGCTGAAGGCACGGCGGGCGCCCTCGGAACATCTGCCCGCCGTCGCGGCGCAGTAACGCCATGACCGTGGCGAGCGGCTTGGACCCCGGCTTGGACATGGACATCGCCGCCCGCACCGACAGCTATTTCAACCGCACCAAGCGCATCGTCGCCGCCCAGGGCGACATGCGCGTGACCTATGCGATGTTCCTGCGGCGCCCGGTGATCTCGGCGCCGCGGCTGCTGGTGGACTGGCTGGCCACCGTGGCCGCCGCGCGCGGCACCGTCTTCGACATCGACGTGGTGCATCCCGAGGGCAGTTGGACCGGCGCCGGCGAGCCGATCCTCTACGTCAGCGGCCGGTTCACCCAACTGGTCGACCTGGAGACGATCTGCCTGCAGAAGCTCGGCCCGGCCTGCGTCGCCGCGCATCACGCCTACCAGATGTGCCTGGCGCTGCCGAAGGTGTCGTTCCTGGCGATGGAGGCGAGGCACTGCGCCGGCGCCGAGATGCAGGACATGATGGCCTATGCCGCCTCGGTCGGCAGCCGGGCGGCGCAGCGCGAGGGCGCGGTCGGCTTCGTCGGCAACGCCAGCGACGGCACCGCGCACTGGTACGGCGAGGCCGCGGGACGCGGCACCATGCCGCACGCGCTGATCGGCTACGCCGGCAGCACCCTGCGTGCCGCCGAGATGTTCCACGAGAGTTTCCCCGACGAGGGCCTGACCGTGCTGGTCGACTACTTCGGCCGCGAGATCAGCGACGGGCTGGCGGTGTGCCGGCGGTTTCCCGAATTGGCGGCGGCGGGGCGGATGGCGGTGCGGCTCGACACCCACGGCGGCCGCTTCCTCGAGGGCCTGGACCCCGCCGAGAGCTATGCGGTGCTGGAGCGGCGGTCGCCGGGCACCATCCGCCGCTACCGCAGCGACACCGAACTGCGCAACCTGGTCGGCACCGGCGTCTCGGCGGCGGCGATCTGGCGGATGCGCGAGGCCCTGGACGAGGCCGGCTTCCCTCGGGTGCGGATCGTCGTCAGCAGCGGCTTCGGCGTCGCCAAGTGCCAGACCATGGCCGACTCGCACGCGCCGATCGACGTGGTCGGCACCGGCAGCTTCATCCCCGACGCCTGGGGCGAGACCTACGCCACCGCTGACATCGTCGATTACGACGGACGGGCGTTGGTCAAGGTGGGACGCGAGTTCCTGCTGCGCCGCAACGGCGACCGCAAGCGGGGCGATTCGGCCTGAAGCGACCCATGATCGCGACTCCGTGAACGGTCATGTGCCCACAAATGCCGGGCAAGTGCATCCAAGTAGCGGCATTGCCGTTAACGTTACGGGCTGGGAGTGATCCGGCCGGCAAGGGAGAATGTCCATGAGTGCTGATAACACCAATGCACCGCGCGGATTGGCGCGGCGCAACATGCTCGCTGGCACCGGCGCCGGCGCTGCCGCGCTCGCCGCCTTCGCAGCCAGCGGCTTAACCCCAACCCCGGCCAAGGCCGACGTCGCCACCGACTACGCGGTTCTTAACTTCGCGTTGAACCTCGAGTACCTCGAGGCCGAGTTCTACCTGCGCGCGGTGACCGGCTCGGGCCTGGCGGCCGCCGACACCACCGGCACGCTCGGGACGAAGGGCACCGTGACTGGCGGCACCCGCGTCGATTTCGGCACTCCGTTCAACCTGCAGTATGCCGAAGAGATCGCCCAGGACGAGCTGAACCACGTCCGCTTCCTGCGTTCCGCCTTGGCTGCGGCCGGCGCGCCGGTCGCCGCCGAGCCGGACATCGACCTGGCGACGAGCTTCACCACCGCGGCGCGCGCGGCGGGCGTGGTCGGCCCGACCGCCTCGTTCAACCCGTTTGCCGACGCCAACAGCTTCCTGCTCGGCGCCTACATCTTCGAGGACGTGGGAGTTACCGCCTATGCCGGCGCCGCGGCGCTCATCACCACCCCCGGCTACCTGACCGCGGCAGCCAGCATCCTGTCGGTCGAGGCCTATCACGCCGGCCAGATCCGCACCCGGCTCGCGGCGTTGGGCGGCGTCTACCCCGGCATCACGGCACAGATATCGGCGTTGCGGGCGACCCTGTCCGGCACCGGCGGCGCTGGCCAGCCGGTTGCCGACGACCAGGGCATCATCATGAACCGCCGGCTCAACATCGTGCCGACCGACGTCAACTCGCTGACTTTCACGCGCACCACTCGCCAAGTGCTGAACATCGTCTATGGCGGGGTTGGCACACCAAGCGGCCTGTTCTTCCCGAACGGCATGAACGGCGCGATCACGAAGTAACGGTCAACCCGATTTACTCCACATCCATAAGGAAAACAGGTCATGTCCCAGAGTCTTGCTGACTCCATCCGCGCCGACGCGGCGGCCGGCGGCACCGCCGCGTTCGGCGCCGTCGCGTTCGAGACGACCACCGACGGCACTTCCGCAATCCCGGGCCCAACCGCATCTCCGGCCCGGCTCGACATCTTCGGCGCCACCACGGCTCCGCTGACCGTGCCGGCGGGCTACTCGGTGGTCGATAACCAGAACAGCACCGCGCCGGTCAATGGTTCCACCGGCGTCGCGTTCTACCAGGGCGACAAGCCCGGCCAGTCGTTCTACGGCAGCGCCGGCGGCTCCGGCACCATCGTCGCCACCGGCGGCAACAACACGATCGTGCTGCCCAACAGCGGCAGCGGCAGCTACGAGATCGTGGCCGGCGTGACGGACTCCGGCGCCTCGACCCTGACCTCTCAGGCCTCCACCGGCAACCTGATCTCGCTCGGCAGCGGCGACGACACCGTGGCGGCCGGGTTGGGCCGCAACACCATCCTGCTCGGTTCCGGCCTGGACCAGGTGGCCAGCGAGGGCGCCGACACCATCGTCGGCGGCAGCGGAGCCGCCACCATCTCGGCGACCGGGTTCGGCGGCCTGGTGTTCGGCGGCACCGGCAACCTGACCTTCATCAATGCCGGCGGCAGCGCCACGATCGTCGGCACTGGCGGGGCGTCGTCGATCAGCGGCGGCACCGGCTCCATCGAGGTGTTCGGCGGCTCCGGCACCGGCGTTGCCACCGGCGGTTCGGCGGGCGGCAACATCCTGGTGGCCCAGACCGGCGCCATGACACTGGTGGGCGGCGGCGCGAACGATCAGCTATATGCCGGCGGCGCTGCCGGCGACAGGCTCGTCGCCAGCACTGTGGCTGGTGGCCAGTCCACGCTTTCGGCAAGCGGATCGACCGGCAACAACGTGTTGTTCGGCAGCTCCGGGGCCGCGCTGCTGGTGGCGGGCCAAGGCAACGACACCATCGTGGCCGGGTCCGGCGCGGCGACCATCTTCGGCGGCACCACCGCTGCCGACTCGACCGCCGCCTTCGCTGGGTCTGGCAGCGACGTGTATGTCGGCGGCGCGGCGTCGAACTTCATCCAAGCCTCGACCGGCACGCTGACATCGTACGAGGGCAGCGGCGCCACGTTGTACGGCCTCGTCAGCGGATCGGTCGGCGGCGCGCTCAGTGTCACCGGGTTCAAGGCCGCCGACTCGTTCAACCTGAGCGGTTATGGCGCGTCGGCAGGCACGAATGCCGCGTCCTCCGCCACCACATCGGGTGGCTCGACCAGCTTCGTGCTGTCGGACAACACGCATGTGACGCTGGTGAACTTCACCGGCCTGACCAGCGCGTCGTTCCACACAGCTTAACGACGCTCGGCTGAACTTGGCTACGGGCCGGGGTGCGTACCCCGGCCCAGCTTGCGCGCCTAATCGGCGCAAATCTCGGCCACTGCCTGATGCACGCCCTCGGCCAGCGTCGGGTGGATGTGAACACCTTTGCGGAACGTCGCGAGGTCGGTGTCGCTGTTCATCATCGCCACCATCTCATGCACCAGTTCGGCGCTGCTCTCGCCCAGGATCGTGGCGCCCAGCAGCCGCTTGCCGTCCGCCGTCGCCACCAATTTCACGAACCCCCTGGCCTGACCCATCTCGCGCGCCCGGCCCATGCTCGCGAAGTCCCGCCGTACGATGCGGGCGTCCGGCGCCTGCGCGCGGGCCTCGGTCTCGTTCAGGCCAACCCGGCCCAGTTCGGGATCGGTGAACATGCCGTATGGGATCAATCGGCGCGTGCCGCGGCTGTCGTCGCCCAGGAAGTGCGAGCGCAGTATCAGGAAGTCGTCGTATGCGCTGTGGGTGAACTGCGCGCCGCCCCTGATGTCGCCGGTGGCATACAGTCCGGCAAGTTCGGTCATGGAACGCTCGTTCACCTTGATCGGCTTGCCAGCCGGCACCGCCATTCCCAGTTTCTCCAATCCCAACTCGTCGAGGTTGGGGATGCGGCCGACCGCCAGGAACAGGTCACTGCCAGCCACCTCGCCGCCATCCGCCAGGTGCAGCGTGACGCCGCCTGCCACGTGCGCGACGCGGACGACGTCGGCATTGAGGCGCGTTTCAATGCCTTCGTCGGAAAAGGCCTGGAGCAGCACCTCCGCCACGTCGGCATCCTCGCGCGGGGCAATCTGGCCGCCGTCGGTCAGCAGCGTCACCCGGCTGCCCATGCGGCGGTAGAATTGCGCCATCTCCAGGCCGATGTAGCTCCCGCCCAGCATCAGCAGATGCTCGGGCAGCGTGTCGCAGCCGAGCCAGTTCTCCGCCGTCAGGCAGCGCGAAGGGTCGAGTCCGGTGATCTCTGGCAGCACGCTGCGCGTGCCGGTGTTGAGCACGACCTGTTCCGCCAGCACGACCTGGTCGCCGGCCACCAAGCGGAAACGTTCCCCGTCGCGGCCGTCGAGGCGGGCCGTCGCCTCGATCAGGCGGGGGTTGTCGTGGCCGCGCAGGCTCTCCTCCAGGCTGTGTCGGCCAGCGTCGGCGAAGCTGCGGGCGCGGGCGATCACCGCCGGGAAATCGACCCCCAGCGATCCCACGTGCAGGCCGAACTCGCCGGCGCGGCGGATCTGGTGCGCCAGCCGGGCCGAGGCGATGGCGGCCTTGCTGGGCGTGCAGCCGAAGTTGACGCAGCTACCGCCCAAATGCTCGCGCTCGAACAGCACCACGCGGCGTCCCGCCTCGCTCAAGGCTCGGGTCAGCGGCACGCCGCACTGGCCGCCGCCGACAATGGCGAACTCGGTTTCGATCGCGGGCATCGCACTCTCCTGGAGGTGTCCGCATAAGACGCGGCACAGCCCAAGCCGTTCGCCGCGATTGCACGGCGGCGCGGCCATGCCTAATTTCCAGTGATGTCCGACACGCTGCGCATTGCCCTGGCTCAGCTAAACCCGCACCAGGGTCAGGTGACGCACAACCTCGCCATGATCCGCCGCGCCCGCGCCGAGGGCGCCAGGCTCGGCGCCGACTTGGTGGTGACGCCGGAGTTCTCCATCGCCGGCTACCCGCCCGAGGACCTCGTGCGCAAGCCGACCTTCGTCACCGTCTGCGAGGAGGCCATCGCCCAGTTGGCGGCGGATACCGTGGACGGCGGGCCGGGCCTGATCGTCGGCGGCCCCTGGCGCGACGGCGACCGGCTGTACAACGCCGCTTACGTGCTGGACGGCGGCCGCACCGTGGCGCGGCGTGCCAAGCACGAGCTGCCCAACTATGGCGTGTTCGACGACAAGCGGGTGTTCGACGCCGGCCCGTCGCCCGGCCCGGTGGCCTTCCGCGGCTTCCGCCTCGGCCTGATGATCTGCGAGGACTGGTGGTTCCCGGCGGTCAGCGAGACGCTGGCCGAGAGCGGGGCGGAGATGCTGCTGTCGGTCAACGGCAGCCCGTACGAGGTCGGCAAGCACAGTGGCCGCATCGACCTCGCGGTGCATCGGGTGGTCGAGAGCGGCCTGGCGTTCGTGTTCTGCGCCCAGGTCGGCGGCCAGGACGAACTGGTGTTCGACGGCGCCGGCTTCGTGCTCAACCCCGACCGCACGCTGGCGGTGATGATGTCGCATTTCGAGGAGGCGGTGACGCTCACCGTCTGGACCCGCCAGGGCGACCATCTGGTGTGCGCGCCGCACGAACTGCCGGCCGAGCCGGAGCAGTTGGAGCTGATCTACCGCTGCATGATGAAGGGGCTGGGCGACTACGTGCGCAAGAACCGCTTCCCCGGCGTCATCTTCGGCCTGTCGGGCGGCATCGACAGCGCGTTGTCGGCGGCGGTCGCGGTGGACGCGCTGGGGGCGGACCGGGTGCGCGCCTTCATGCTGCCCAGCCCGTACACCAGCCAGTCCAGCCTGGATGACGCCGCCGAGTGCGCCCGCCTGCTCGGCATCCGCTGCGACACGGTGCCGATCACCCCGGCGATGGCGGCGTTCGACACGGCGCTCGCGCCGCTGTTCGCCAACCGTCAGGCCGACATCACCGAGGAGAACATCCAGTCGCGCTCGCGCGGCCTGATCCTCATGGCGATCAGCAACAAGTTCGGCGACATGGTGCTGACCACCGGCAACAAGAGCGAAATGTCCGTGGGCTATGCCACGCTGTATGGCGATATGTGCGGCGGCTACTCGGTGCTGAAGGACGTCTACAAGACCACGGTGTTCGCGCTGTCGCACTGGCGCAACGCGCACCGCCCGCACGACGCGCTTGGGCCGGAGGGCGCGATCATGCCGCAGCGGGTCATCACGAAGCCGCCGAGCGCCGAGTTGAAGCACGACCAGACCGACCAGGACAGCCTGCCTCCATACGACGTGCTGGACGGCATCCTGCGGGGCCTGGTCGAGGGCGAGCGCAGCGTCGACGCGATGGTGGAGCAGGGGTTCGACCGCGACACCGTGCTGCGGGTCTGGCGCATGTTGGACCGTGCCGAGTATAAGCGCCGCCAGGCCCCGCCGGGCGTGAAGATCACTTCGCGTGCCTTCGGGCGGGACCGCCGTTATCCAATCACCAACGGGTTCACCGCTCTGGTGGCCTGAGGAGAGCCTGAAGCATGAGCGACCTGTTCGCGCCCGAAGGCGGCTGGCGCGTCCGCATCATCGACCTGTCCGGCGGCGCCGAGGACAACATCACCGAGGAGATCGGCGGCTTCCCTACGCTGATGCAGGCCAACGCCTTCGCCCGCCGCTATGTGCGCGACAGCCTGGAGCGGTGCCGCGAGCCGGGCATGGCCGACCGCGACGTGCTCAACGCCTGGTTCGCCTTCGGTGAGGATGCCGAGGTGCTGGATGGCGGCGAGGGCGCCTGGCGCAGCGCCACCGAACTGGCCGATTTCGCGGCGCAGCCGGGCAACGAGGAGGACCGCGACTGGCGCGCGCTCGATCCGCGCGGCGACGAGATGGACGAGGATGACGATGACGACGACCTGGAACCCGGCCCGGCGCCGGACCGCCCGGAATGATCGATCCCGGCTTGACCCACGGCGTTACCCCCAGCTTGACCCCCAGCTTGACCAAGGTTCGCTTCGCGCCGTCGCCGACCGGCTACCTGCATGTCGGCAACGCGCGCCCGGCGTTGCTCAACTGGCTGTTCGCGCGCAAGGCCGGCGGGCAGTTCCTGCTGCGGCTCGACGACACCGACACGCAACGCAGCACCGCCGAGTATGCCGAGGCGATCGGCTACGATTTGCGCTGGCTCGGGCTGGATTGGGATGAGACGTGGCGGCAGTCGGACCGGCTGCCGCGCTACGCCGACGCGGCCGACGCGCTGAAGCGGACCGGGCGGCTGTATCCTTGCTTCGAGAGCGAGGACGAGTTGCGGTTCAAGCGCGAGCAGAGACTGAGGCGCGGCCAGGCGCCGATCTACGACCGCGCCATGCTGAAGCTGACGGCGGAGCAGCGCGCCAATGCCGAGGCCGGCGGCAAGCAGCCGTACTGGCGCTTCCTGCTTTCGCCTGGCGAGCCGGCCTGGGACGACCTCGTGCTGGGGCGGCGGCAGGTGAAGCTGGGGGCGGTGTCGGACCCGGTGCTGGTGCGCGGCGACGGCTCGCCGCTGTACACCTTCACCTCGGTGGTTGACGACCTCGACAGCGGCATCAGCCACGTCATCCGCGGCGAGGACCACATCACCAACACCGGCATCCAGCTCGACATCCTGGCGGCGCTGGCCGAGGCGGAGCGGGCGCCGTTGCCCCGCATCGGCTTCGCGCATCTGCCGCTGCTGCTGGACGACGACGGCGACAAGCTGTCCAAACGCACCGGCGGCCTGTCGTTGCGGCGGCTGCGCACCGATGGCATGGAGCCGGCGGCGATCACCGCCTATCTCGCGACGCTGGGTTCGTCGCAGCCGAGCGTGCCGGCCAGCCTGGACGAGCTGGTCGCGGGCTTCGACCTGCGCCGGTTCGGCCATGCGGCGGCGCGGTTCGACATCGCGCAGTTGCAGGGGCTGAACCGGCGGGTGCTGCACGACACCAGCTTCGACGATCTGGCGGCGCGGCTGCCGCAGGGTGCGACCGAGGCGTTCTGGGTCGCGGTGCGCGGCAACATTGACCTGCTGAGCGAGGCGCGCGGCTGGTGGGACGTGGTGGCGGGCAGCATCGTGCCGCCGGTGGTCGAGGGCGAGCGCGAGTTCCTGCGGGCCGCGGCTGAGACGTTGCCGGAGGAGCCATGGGATTCCGAGGTCTGGGACCGCTGGATCGCGGCGCTCAAGGCGGCGTCCGGGCGCAAGGGGAAGGCGTTGTTCCTGCCGCTGCGGCTGGCGCTGACCGGCGAGGAGCATGGGCCGGAGTTGCGCGCCCTGCTGCCGCTGATCGGCCGCACCCGCACGCTGGAACGGTTGCAGCTCGCGGCCTAACGCGGTGGGTTATTCCGCCGCTCTGCCGACGCTGCGGCCGGAGCCGAAGAACTGGTTCTCCGGCCGTGGCAAGCCGAGGTTCTCGCGCAACGTCGCACCCTCGTACTCGCGGCGGAAAATCCCGCGCCGCTGCAACTCGGGCACCACCAGATCGACAAACTCGTCGAGCCCGGCTGGCACCGTGTGGAACATGACGTTGAAGCCGTCCGAGGCGCCGGTCTCCAGCCACTCCTGCATCGTGTCGGCGATCTCGCCCGGCGTGCCCACCATCTGCAGGCCGCCGTAGCCGCCGACGAACTGCGCCAACTGCCGCACCGTGAGGTTGTCGCGCCGCGCCAGCGCCACCAGCGCGTCGCGCCCGCTCTGGCTGGCGTTGGTCTGCGGGATCTCCGGCAGCGGCGCGTCCAGCTCGAAGCCCGAGGCGTCGACGCCCAGCCGCATGGACAGGTTGGGCACCCCGCTGTCGGGATGCACGAGGCTGTCGAGCAGCGCCTTCTTCTCCTGCGCCTCCGCCTTGCTCCGCCCGGCGATGACGAGCGCGCCGGGGAGGATCTTCAGGTGCGCGGGATCGCGGCCCAGCGCCCGCATCCGGGCCTTCACGTCGGCGTAGAAGCTGCGGGCGTGCTCGATCGTGGGGCTGCTGCCGAACACCACCTCCGCCGTTTCGGCCGCGAGCTGACGCCCGGCTTCGGACGCGCCGGCCTGGACGATGACCGGCCAGCCCTGCACCGGGCGGGCGATGTTGAGTGGGCCGCGCACCGATAGGTGCTCGCCCTTGTGATCGAGCACATGCAGCCGGGCGGGGTCGAAGAAGATGCCCGTCGCCTGGTCGTAGAGCCAGGCGTCGTCGGCCCAGCTATCCCACAGGCCGGTCACCACGCCGTAGAACTCGCGCGCCCTGCGGTAGCGCTCGTCGTGCTCGATGTGGTCGTCGAGGCCGAAGTTGAGCGCCGCGTCGGGGTTCGAGGTGGTGACGATGTTCCAGCCGGCGCGTCCGGCGCTGATGTGGTCGAGCGAGGCGAAGCGGCGGGCGATGTGGTACGGCTCGTCGAACGTGGTGGAGGCGGTGGCCACCAGGCCGATGCGCCGCGTCACCATCGCCAGCGCCGACAGCAGCGTCAGCGGCTCGAACGAGGTGGCGGTGGCGCTGCGCCGCAACGCCGGCATCGGCATGTTCAGCACCGCCAGATGGTCGGCCATGAAGAACGCATCGAAGCAGCCGCGTTCCAGCGTTTGGATGAAACGGACCAAGTGTTGCAGGTTGAAGTTGGCGTCGGGGTAGGCGCCGGGATAGCGCCACCAAGCGGTGTGGATGCCAACCGGGCGCATGAACGCGCCGAGATGAAGCTGTGCCATCGCATACCCTGTCACGCTTGCCGCCAAACGAAAAGCGCCGCTGCCCGGAGGCAACGGCGCTTGCGCGGGCCTGGTTAGGTTAGCGCGTCGGCGGGATGATGGTGCTGCCAGCGTTGGTGCCAAGTCCGACGCCGCCTGGGCTGGCCGCGCCCGCATTGGTGACTGGCATACCAGTGGCACTCGTGCCGCCACCCATGGCGCGGGTGCCGGCATAGGGCGCTGCCTTGTCGTCGAAGCGCTCCCAGCCCTCGGCGCGGTACAGGTCGCCGCGGTTGGTCACATCGACGTGCGGATGCAGGCCCAGCAGCTCCTCGACCCGGCTGGCCTGGCTCTCTTCGGCGCGCACGGTGACCAGGGTGCCGCCACGGCGGACGCCCTCGGCGTAGACATGCGCGTCGTCGTGGCTGACCCCCGCCCCGGTCAGCGAGCCGATCAGGCTGCCCGCACCGGCGCCAACGCCGGCGCCGGCCAGCGTGGCGACCAGCCAGCCGGCGGCAACCAGCGGGCCGATGCCCGGAATCGCCAGCGCACCCAGGCCCGCCAGCAAGCCGGCGCCGCCGCCGACTACGGTGCCCAGCGTGGCGCCGGTGCCGGCGCCTTTTGCCGTCTCCTGCTCGGTGTCGGTTCCGGTGGCGCCGCTGCCGGACGAGCGCGTGTCGGTCTTGTTGGACACGATGCTGATGTCGCTGGCAGCGATGCCGGCGTTCTCCAGCGCCGTGACGGCACGGGCGCCGTCGTTGTAGTCGTCGTACATGCGCGTGATGGTTTTGGTGGCCATGGTCATTTTCCTTTCACATAAGCGAGCTGGTCATGCAAGCAGGCTGTAATGATGGACTACTGCTGGCCGACCTGGCCCTTGTAGTCGAGCCAAGCCTTGACCGGCTTGCCGTCCTTGCTGGCCTCGGCACGCCAAACGCCGGAGTTGTCCAGCGTCAGGTTGTTGACCGAGGTGAAGCCGTTGGCGGAAAGCCGGCCTTGCGCCTCGCCCTTGGTGAAGCTGTTGGCGCCCTTGGCCGGCGTGCTGGCGACGTTGGCGTTGGTCGCCGGAGCGGCCGAGCCGGGAGTGCTGAACGCGGCGGCGTTGGAGTTGGTGTCGGCGCCGGTCTTGGCGCCGCTGTTCATCTGCCCGTTCACCGGCGTCTGCCCGGTCGTCGGCATCGCCGGGTTGGCCATGCTGCCGGTGGTCAGGCCCGGAGCCGCCGAGCCCGGCGCGGTCATCGGGTTGGCCATGCCCGGATTGGTGCCGGGTGTCGCCGCACCCTGGGAGGTGGCGCCGCTGACCGTGCCGGCCGAGTTGGCGGGCGGGGTGGTCGACTGCGCCATCGCTGCGCCGCCCGCCAAGCCCACGAGCAACGATGCGGCGACGGCTCCCTTGAACGCTATCTTCATGTTGGCTGCCCTTCGTGCAGGTTAGTTGCGATCTAACCGCTGAACGCCGGCCCGGTTGCGTTCCGGCAGTCATTTGTAGGGGAAAGACAGCGTATTTGAATCAACTAGGCGGGGGCGGCGATTGGCGGGACTGCGGCGATGGAGGGACGGCCGGGGCGGCTGATGGCGACGGAGGTCAGCGCAGCCAGGATGCACAGCGCGCCGGCGACGAAGAACGCCGGCAGGTAGCTGGCCAGCGCGTCGCGTGACCAGCCGCCGCCATAGGCCGCCACCGCCGCACCGAGCTGATGGCCGCAGAACACCCAGCCGAACACCACGCTGGCGCGCTCGCGGCCGAAATGCGCGGCGGCGAGGCGCACCGTCGGCGGCACCGTGGCGATCCAGTCCAGCCCGTAGAACATCGCGAACAGCGACAGGCCGTAGAACGAGAAATGGGTGAGCGGCAGCGCCATCAGCGACACGCCGCGCAGGCCGTAGTACACGAACAGCAACCGGCGGCTGTCGAACCGGTCGGTCAGCCAGCCGGAGCCGATGGTGCCGACGAAGTCGAACGCCCCCATGGTCGCCAGCACGCCGGCGGCGGTGACCGCGCTCAGCCCAAAATCCTGGCACAGCGGGATGAAATGGGTGCCAATCAAGCCGTTGGTCGAGAGGCCGCAGACGAAGAAGGTGAAGAACAGCAGCCAGAACGCGCGGGTGCCGGCAGCCTCGCCCAGCACCGCGACCGCCAGCCGCGCCGGGTTGCCGATTGGGCCGGCGCGCGGTCGCGGCGAGGCCGGCGCGCGCTCTCCGTAAGGCGCCAGTCCCAACTCGGCCGGATCGTCACGGGCGACCAGCAGCACCAGCACGCCGGCCAGGGCGCAGGCCGCCGCCGCCGGCAGCAGCGCCACGCGCCAGCCGAAATGCCCGGCCAGCCACGCGGCGGCCGGCAGGAAGATCAGCGACCCGGTGGCGGCGCTGGCGGTGAGCAAGCCGATGACCAGGCCACGGCGCTCGGTGAACCAGCGGTTGGCGACGGTGGCGCCCAGCACCATCGCGGTCAGCCCGGTGCCAAGCCCGACCAGCAAGCCCCAGGTCGCCCACAACTCCCACAGCGCGGTCATGCGCGTGGCCAACAGGATGCCGCCGACGATCAGCGCCATCGCCACCCCGACCACGCGGCGCATCCCGTAGCGCGCCAGCAACGCCGCCGCGAACGGCCCCATCAGCCCGTACAACGCCAGGCGCAGCGCCAGCGGGCCGGAGATCGCCGAGATCTGCCAGCCGAACTCGGTCCGCAGCGGCGTCATCAGCACACCGGGCATCCCCATGGCGGCGGCGGTCGAGAGCATGGCGAGGAAGGTCACCGCCACCATCGCCCAGCCATAGTGGATGCCCCTGCGCGCCAACGCCGGGGCTATGAGGTGCGAGAGCATGGGCACGCCTTTTCGATGATGCCCGTCACATACCCACGCCCGGGCGTTCCGTGGCAAGCCGGGCGCTCCGTGGCAGGCCGGCGTCAGGGCAGCGCCGCGCCCTCGACCAAAGCGCGCCCGGCCTCGTGCAGCGCGTGGCGGGAGGCGTCGCGCAGGTAGGGCATATGGCCGCCGGGGATCACCAGCAGGCTGAGCCGGGCCGGCGGGTCGATCTCCGGCACCTGGTCGAGGATCAGCCGGGTTCCCAGCCATGGCAGCACCAGGTCGGTGGCGCCGTGGACGATCAGCACGCGGAGGCCAGGGTCCAGGGCCAGCGCCAGCTGCAGGTCGCTCACCGCCTCGGGCCGCCGGTTGCCGTCGCCGAAATCCCATTGCCGCGACAGGCCACGGTTGAGCAACTGGTAGACGCCATCGTGCGGCGCCAGGCCGAGGCGCGCGTTGAGCAGCCGGACCGCGCCGCCGAGCGGTCCCTGCAAGCCATCGAGCAGCGCGTCGGGCGCCTCGGTGTCGGTCGATCCGGGAAACGGGTCGGCGGCGCTCACCGTGGCGTCGTAGGCGGAACCCACGCGCCGGCCGCGCCGGTCCTCCTCGCGCAGGAAGGTCGCCGCGTCGATGCGCCCGGCGCGGCGGCGGACCAGCGACGGTTCCAGCCCGGTCATCGCCGCCACCCGCGTCGTCATCCGCTCGACCGCCGCCGCGTCGCGCGGGCCGCGCAGCAGGTCCGCGAGGTAGTCGCCGGTGGCATACTGGAGAACCGCGTCCGGCGTCGCCGCGCTGCGCCCCTGCTCGCGCGCCGCCGCCGCCATCGAGGGCAGCAGCGCCACGTCGTCGAACACGTCGAGCGCGTCGCTGCGGCCGAAATCCAGTTTCGGCGACAGCAGCAGCAAGCCGCGCGGCGCCGCCCCGCTGCTGCCCTGCAAGGCGCGGGCGATCTTCGGCGCGCGGAAACCGCCGTAGCTCTCGCCCAGGATGTATTTCGCCGAGGTCTCGCGGTGATGCCGCGTGACCCACAGGCGGATCGCGCCGGCCAGCAGGGCGACGTCGCCGTTGACCGACAGCGCCTGCCGCTTGGCCTCGGCATCCGACGGCAGCGGCGTGAACCCGGTGCCGGGCGGATCGAGGAAGACGAGATCGGTGAAATCGAGCCAGGTGTCGGCGTTGGGCAGCAGGTCGGGCGTGGTCGACGGCCCGGCTCCGGCCAGCGGCGTGCGCCATGGCCCCACCGCCCCAAGCTGCAGCCAGGCGGAGGACGCGCCCGGCCCGCCGTTGACCACGAACGTCACCGGCCGCCCGGCCCCCGCCACCGTGTAGGCGATGCTGCCGACCTCGGCCGGCGCGTTGCCCTGGGCATCGGCCGGGCGCAGGGGCGCGACCTCGGCGGTGAAGGAGAGGGTGTTGCCCGGCAGCGCCACGGCGAACGCCGGGGTCGGATCGGCGGCCAGAGCCGGAATGCCCGACCCGGCGAGAACGCCCGACCCTGCGAGAAGCCCGGCCAGCAGCCAGGCAGCCAGCCTCACCGGATCAGGCCGGCCAGCGGGCTGGATGGGTCGGCGCCCATGCGGCGCGGCATCCGTCCGGCCAGATGCGCCAGCCGTCCCGCCGAGACCGCCTGGCCCATCGCGCGCGCCATCATGATCGGATCGCGGGCATGGGCGATGGCGGAGTTCAGCAGCACCGCGTCGCAGCCCAGCTCCATGGCGATGGCCGCATCGGACGCGGTGCCGACGCCGGCATCGACCAGCAGCGGCACCCTGGCCTGCTCGATCAGCATGGACAGCATGGCCGGGTTCTGCAGGCCGAGGCCGGAGCCGATCGGCGCGCCCAGCGGCATGATCGCCACGCAGCCCATCTCCTCCAGCCGCTTGGCCGCCACCGGGTCGTCGGCGCAATAGACCATCACCTCGAAGCCGTCCTCGATCAGCGCCTGCGCCGCCTCGAACGTCGCCGCCATGTCGGGGTACAGATGCGGCGGTGGCCCCAGCACCTCCAGCTTCACGAGGTTCCAGCCGCCGGCCTCGCGCGCCAGTCGCAGCGTGCGGACGGCGTCGCGCGCGGTGTGGCAGCCGGCGGTGTTGGGCAGATAGGTGTAGCGCCTGGGGTCCACGAAATCCTGCAGCATCGGCGCCGAGGCATCGGACAGGTTCACCCGCCGCACCGCCACGGTGACGATCTCCGCCCCGCTGGCCGCAATCGCCGCGGCGGTTTCCTCCAGGCTCTTGTACTTGCCGGTGCCGACGATGAGGCGCGAGCGGAAGCTGCGCCCGGCGACGCTCCAGCTATCGTCGGCCGCGTCCTGCGCGATGGCGGGGGTTGTCACGGCATCCATGTCAGCCGCCTCCAATGAAGTGTACGATCTCGATGGCGTCGCCCGGCAGCAGCAGGGTGTGCGCGTAGGTCGAGCGCGGCACGATCTCCTCGTTGCGCTCGACCGCGACCTTGCGGGTGTCGAGGCCGATCTGGCGCAGCAGCTCGGCCACCGTTCCCTGTGCGGGGACAGTGTGGGCGTGGCCGTTCAGGGTGACGGTGTAGGTGTCCATGCCCCTAGAATGGGGACACGCAGTGTCGTGGGCAAGCAAGCGCGGCACCAAGCCGGTGGCGGGTCAGTTGGAAAATCGGCTTTTGGTCGAGGCCGTATGAAACGGACCCGCTGCGAAGGTCGGCGTATGATCCTGTCAGGCCGAAGCGGTTGCACCCGTTCAGACGTTAGTTCTTGAGGGAAGCGGCCGTTCGTTACCGATTTGCACGAGGATGGCGCCTTCGTCCCATTCGCCCCAACGCTCGGCCACCAGTTCCCCGCTCACGCGGACGATCTCGACTCCAGTAAAAACAACGCGCTGGCCAGTGGGCGTGGCTCCCAAAAACCTGCCTCGCATATGTCCGTCGGCTGTCCACCGGATCGTCACGAGGCTTCTTGAATCATCGATTGCGAGCAGATCAACGACGGCCGCGAAATCCGGGAAAGCGCGGTACAGCTCGACGATTCCCTGCCGCAATCCGCTCCGGTCGGGAGCGCGGCCAGCGGCGGAATGGTCAACGAAGGTCGGCGGGTGAATGGCATCGAAACTGTCGAGCGTCCCGCCCTGCCAGAACCTCATCCAACGCAGCGCCACCTCTTCCAACGAGGTTCTGTCCATGCTCCATCCTCGTGGCTTGTGTAGGCTGACTTTATTTCCGGCGTAGTCGAAACGGAGACGGCGGCGCTGTCCTCCCGCAAAGAGGAATGGCTGCTTCCTGCCAGATGCTGAAATCCAAGTTGAGGCACTGCCACAGAGCCATACATTGCCGTTGCGCGACCGGCCATGCTACGGCCTGCGGCCATGCCGATTGTCCCCATCCTGCCGCAGATCGCGGTGCTGAACGGCCCCAACCTCAACCTGCTCGGCCTCCGCCAGCCGGAGGTGTACGGCAGCGCCACGCTCGACGACGTGGAGGCGCTGTGCGCCGAGACCGCCGAGACGCTGGGCCTGGCGATCGACTTCCGCCAGACCAACGGCGAGGGCGAGCTGATTTCCTGGGTGCAGGACTGCCGGGGCCGCGCCGCCGGCATCGTCATCAACCCGGCCGGCTACACCCATACTTCGGTGGCGCTGATGGACGCGCTGCTGGCGGCCGAGCTGCCGGTGATCGAGGTGCATGTCAGCAACATCCATCGCCGCGAGGAATTTCGTCACCACTCCTATGTGTCGCGTGCGGCGACCGGGGTGATCTGCGGGCTTGGTGTCCGCGGCTATGCGCTGGCGTTGACCGCCATGGCCGAACTGCTGATGGAGCGCCCATAGATGCCGACTCCCTTCGACGCCGAGGCGGTCCGGGCGCTCGCCACCATCCTCACCGAAACCGGGCTGACCGAGATCGAGGTCGAGGCCAAGGACCTGCGCATCCGCGTGGTGCGCGCGCCGGCGGTGCTGGCCAGCAGCCATACGGTGATGCCAATGGCGGCGACGCAGCAGGCGGCGCTCCCGCCTGCCGCCGCCGTCGTCATGGCCGAGGACGACGCGCTGCATCCCGGCGCGGTGCTGAGCCCGATGGTGGGCATTGCCTACCTCGCCCCGGACCCCAGCTCGCCGCCGTACGTCAATTTGGGGCAGGCGGTGGCCGCCGGGCAGACCGTGCTGCTGATCGAGGCGATGAAGACCTTCAACCAGATCAAGTCGCCCAAGGCCGGCACGGTCACGCGCATCCTGGTGACGCCCGGCGCGCCCGTCGAATATGGCGAGCCGCTGCTGATCGTCGAATAGCGGCGAGGCCGAATTGTTCCAGAAAATCCTGATCGCCAACCGCGGCGAGATCGCCCTGCGCATCCAGCGCGCCTGCCGCGAGCTGGGCATCAAGACCGTGGCCGTCCACTCCACCGCCGATGACGAGGCGATGCACGTGCGCCTGGCCGACGAGAGCGTGTGCATCGGGCCGCCGTCGGCGCGCGACAGCTACCTCAACGTCGCCTCCATCCTGTCGGCCGCCACCATCACCGGGGCCGACGCGATCCATCCCGGCTACGGCTTCCTGTCGGAGAACGCGCAGTTCGCCGAGGTGGTGGAGCAGCACGGCCTGACCTTCATCGGACCCTCGCCCGACCACATCCGCATGATGGGCGACAAGATCCAGGCCAAGCGCGCGATGGCCGGCCTGGGCGTGCCGCTGGTGCCGGGTTCCGACGGCGCGCTGGCCGACCTCGACGAGGCGCGCGCGGTGGCGGCCGAGATCGGCTACCCGGTGCTCATCAAGGCGGCGGCGGGCGGCGGCGGGCGCGGCATGAAGGTGGCGCTCGACGCCGGCGAACTGGAGGAGGCGTGGCAGGTGGCGCGCACCGAGGCGCGCACCGCGTTCGGCAACGACGCCGTCTACATGGAGAAATACCTCGACCGCCCGCGCCACATCGAGCTGCAGGTGATGGCCGATTCGCATGGCGACGTGGTGCATTTCGGCGAGCGCGACTGCAGCCTGCAGCGCCGCCACCAGAAATTGCTGGAGGAGGCCGGGTCGCCGGCGCTGACCGCGGCGCAGCGCGACGCCCTCGGCGTGACGGTGACGCAGGCGCTGCGCACCCTGGGCTACCGCAACGCCGGCACGCTGGAGTTTCTGTACCAGGATGGCCAGTTCGCCTTCATCGAGATGAACACCCGCTTGCAGGTCGAGCATCCCGTGACCGAGATGGTCTGCGGCATCGACCTGGTGCGCGAGCAGGTGCGGATCGCCGCCGGGCAGCCGCTAGGCTACACCCAGGCGGACGTGAGGTTCGACGGCCACGCCATCGAGTGCCGCATCAACGCCGAGGACCCCGAGACCTTCATGCCGACGCCCGGCCGGGTGACGGCGTTCCATGCGCCGGGCGGCCTGGGCGTGCGGGTCGATAGCGCGCTGTATGCCGGCTACATGGTGCCGCCGTACTACGACAGCCTGATCGCCAAGCTGATCGTCCACGCGCCGACCCGCCCCGAGGCGATTGCGCGCATGAGCCGGGCGTTGACCGAGTTCGCGGTGGTGGGCGTGAAAACGACGATCCCGCTGCACCAGCGCATCATGGCCGACCCGACCTTCCAGGCCGGCGAGTTCACGATCCACTGGCTGGAGCATTTCGTCGGCGCGTCGCACGCGGCGGAGTAAACGAAGCCGGGCAGCGTCAGTGGCAGTCGTTGCCCTTGCGAGCGTAGGCGCGGAGGACGCCGTCGGCGAGCACCAGCGTGGTGACGCAATCGAAGCTGGCTTTGCCGTAGAGGCCGAGGCCGCCGTTGTAGCCCTGCGCGTAGCCGAACGGGTCCGGCGTGCCGCTGGTCCGCCGCACGTCGAAGGCGCGGTAGCGCAGGAAGGTCTGCACGCCGTTGCTCTCGCTCTCGTCCGGTGGCCCCATCCTCGCGTCGACGGTTGCCTGGCTCTTGCCGACCAGGCTCCGCAGCAGGGCATCGGCGTCGCCCGGCACCGCGTGCGCAACCGTACCGGCGATGACCAAGGCGAGCAGTCCCGCCGATGCGGCGCCCCTATGCGTCACGCATCGCCCCGCTCAGCGCCGCGACGATCTCGGATGAGCTGCGGACGCGGGCGATCCTCGGCAGGATCTTCGTGACCGCGAACTCGTGCAGGGTCGGCTCCACGCTGCTGCAGGCGTCGGCCGCGATCACCACGGCGTAGTTGAGGTTGTGGGCGTCGCGCGCGGTGGCCTCGACCCCGAAATTGGTGGCGATCCCGCAGACCACCACCGTGGCGATGCCGCGCCGACGCAGTTGCAGGTCGAGTTCGGTGCCGAAGAAGGCGCTCTGCTGACGCTTGGTGATGCGGACCTGCGCCGGCAGCGCCAGGATTTCGGGAGCGAGCGTGGCCCAGCCTTCCGGCGGCCCAGCGGCCGGCAGGCGCATCGGCGCGTCCGCCGGCTGGTTCGGGCGGTCGGCATAGCCCTCGGAGTAGTCCACGTTGACCAGGGCGATGACGCCGCCGGCCGCCGCGACCGCGCGCCCAAGCTCGACGGCGCGCGCGAGCACATCGGCGCTGCCGTGCGGCGTCAGTGGAATCGTGAGGATGCCGCCTTGAAGATCGACGATGATGAGCGCCGTGGCCTTTGGGTCCAACGTCAGCATGGGCAAGCCTCCTGCCGGAGCCTACCGAGAGGCCGCCGGTCCAGGCAAGCCGCCGCCGTCACGGAACCGGCTGGGTCGGCGGCGGTCCGAACAGGTCGAACACGCGGCGCAGCGCTCCGGGCGTCAGCACCGCCGCCGGGTTCACGCCGATCGACGGGTCGGCGAGCGGCCCGCGCACCGAGTAGGTCGCGGCGAACAGGCCGCCGTTGCGCTCCGGGCTGAACAGCCGGCCGACCAGCGGCAGGCGTCCCGGTAGCGCGTTGAAGAAGTAGGCGGGGACGATGGTGCCGGTGAGGCCGGCGCGGCGGGCGGGCACGTCGATGCGGCCTTGCATGGTGGCGCCCAGGCTGGGGCTGAACACCCCGGCGTTGCTGAGGTCCAACATGCCGCCGGAATAACGGAACGGCGCCTCCAGCCGGGTGAACCCCAGTCCCGGCCCGCGCAACAGGTCGACCAGGCCGTACAGCGTCGCCGCCTTCAGGATGCGGCCGATCTGCGGCGCGTCCAGCACCCGGAAGTCGGTTAGCGTCGCGGTCCCGCTCAGCGGCCGGTCGGGGAGGCGGTCGTTCCAGGCGCCCTCGACACGCAGCCGCCCGCCACGCAGGCTGTCCCACGCTCCGGCCGCGTGCAGCATTGCGCCGAGATCGTCGGTGGCAACGCTCAGCGTGCGGCCGTCCGGACCTGGCCGCACCGACGCCCGCAGCGCTGCCGGGCCGACATTGCCGGTCACGCTGGCGCGGCGCAGCAGCTTGCCATCGTGCTCGGCACTCGCGGCGAAGCGCTCGATCACCCGCCCCCGCCCCAACAGCACGCGGCCGAACGACAGGTCGACGGTGAACGGCGTGGCAGTTTTGCCGGCGCTCGGGCTGTCTTTCTTGCCGGCGGTGTCCAGCATGGCGGAGAGGTCGAGGCTGGGGCCGGACAGCTTCACGTCGTAGCCCCGCGCGCCGGCCGGCAGCCGCACGACGCCCCGCACGTCGGTAAGGCCCAGCCGAACCCGGTCGAGCCGCAGGCTGGCCGGGCGTCCGCCCGCGAATGCCGCCGAGCCGGACAAATCCACGTCGCGGCCGCGCAGCGTGAGAACCGGCACCGCCACCACGCGGTCGTGCTGCAGCCGCACCGCCGCGTGCGCCTGGGCCGGTACCCCGGCGGCCTTGGCATAGGCGATGCGCGAGGCGGTCAGGGTCGCGGCGGTGAGGTCGGCGTCGGCGACGATGTCGGTCTGCCCGCTGCGGTACGCCTTTATATCCGCCTCCATGGCGATGTCGCCGATCAGGAAGTCCTGCGCCGGCAGCCCGAGGCCGGCGAGCTGGCGCTCGCTCACTTGGGCGGCGACATGCGCGTGCTGCGTCACTTGGCTGGGCGGCCCGGCGCGGAAATCCATGTCCACCTGCAGCCGCGCCGGGATGTGCGCCAGTTGCGCGGTGCCGCCGAGCGACAGGCCGTCGTTGCCGGCGGTGAGGTCGAGCACGCCGCGGTCGATGTCGCGCCCGGCGGCGATGCCGCCCAGATGCACGCCGACGAGGTGGGCGCGGGCGCTGATCGCCACGTCGTCCATCGACACGCTGTCCTCCAGCGGCAGGTGGGCGACGGTCAGGTGGCCGGTGAGGCTGCCGACGGGGTCCTTCATCTGGATCGGCTGGCGGGACAGCAGCTTGAGCCGTGGATGGCTCAGCGTATGCAGCAGGTCGGCCAGCGGCCCGGCGATGTCGGCGTTGATGTCGGCGAATTGGTGGCGGCCGGCGATGCCGGTGAGGCGGACGCTGCCGTTGCCGAACCGCACGCCGCCCTGGCTGCCGCCCGCCTGGATGCCGCTATTGATGGCGATGTCGATGATGTCGGGGTCGGTGATGGTGAGATGCCCGTCGACATGCTCGATCGGCGGCACCGGCTTCAGCCACGACACCGAAAGGTCGCGGCCATCGAGCGCCCCGTCGATCTTGGTCAGGCTGACGTCGGACAGGTCGGGCGGCATGTGCAGCGCGACGTCGAGGCGGCCGTCCCGCATCACGCCGGCGGTGATGTTCTGGGTGATCCAGGGCTTGGTCCCCGGCCCGCCGGCGCCGTCCGGCCACTCGGCGGCAAGGTCGGCGGCGTTCACGCGATCGACGCCCAGCGTGGCCTTCGCCGTGATGCCGCCGGCGTCGCGGGAGGCTTCGACGTGGCCGGTGAAGGTGGTGCGGGGGCCGTCCGGCCGCGGCGCGGTCACGAAGGTCAGCGCCGCCCGCATCGCCCGCAGGTCGCCGTCGAGCGCCACCGCGCCGCTCACCACCGGCGCGGCGCCTCGGGCCGCGTGGATGGTGCCGGCGCCGATGGCGATGTCGCCGTGCAGATGCCGCGGCAGCAGGTCGGGGCCAAGCTCGGCGGCGCCGGAGACCGTCACCGGCGCATCGACCGCCGCCGCCGGAGCGAGCGCCGGCAGCAGCCCGGCGAGCGCCGCCGGAGTCAGCGGCGAGACGGCCATTTGCAATTTCGTGCCGTCGCCGTCCATCTGCGCCGATCCGGTGAGCGTGGCGGACTGGCCGCCGGCGTGCGCCGCCACGCTGAGCTGGCCCGCTATGCCGCCGCCCGGCCCGCGGTCGAGGTCGATGGCGATTGGAGCCAGGGTCGCGGTGACATTGAGCTGCCGGTCGTCGAGTGCGATGGCGGCGTCGTGGACGTGCAGGTGCCGCAGCGCCGCCAGCCGCGCCGGGAGCGTGTCGCCGCCGGCGGCATCGGGGCGCGCCAGCCGGTGCAACAGGTCGGCAATGTCGTCTGTGCCGGTAGGCTTCGCCTGAAATTGGGCGATGCTGCCGTCGGCCTGGCGCAGCAGGCTCAGGCGGGCGCCGGTGAGGGTGACGTCGCTCGGCATCGTCCGCCCCGCCAGCAGGCCCGCGACCGGGAACGAGAGCTGCGCGTCGGCCAACTGCCCGGTCCGCACGCCGTCGGCCCGGATGTCGGTGAGGTGCAGTTGCACCGGCTGGCCGGGGCCGCCGTGGAAGCCGTTCCAGGCCAGCGTCGCCGTGCCGATCCGCACCCGTTCGTCCGGCGTGGCGGCGGCCTCGATCCGGCGCGCCAGCCACGGCACCGCGACCGGACCCTGCGCCAGCCGCCATACCAGCGCCGCGCCGGCCAGCAGCAGCACGACCAGCAGCGCCAACAGCAACTGCCCGGTGCCGCGCAGCAACAGCCCGGCTGCCCCGGCGACCCGGCGCGCAAGGCGTTTCGTCTGCGGGGCTGCTTGACCGGGCGGCGATGTCACGCGCAGCCTCCGGACCTATGTTCAACGACGCCATGCGGAATGCGACCTGGCCGGACCCCGCCGACCCGGCCGCCGCGTCGCGCCTGCTGGAGCGGGTGGCCGCCGCCGATGCGGTGGGAGCGGCGCTGGCGGCCAGTGCCGCCGGCCGTGACATGCTGCGGGCGCTCGGCGGCAACGCGCCTTATCTGGCCGACCTCGCGGTCCGGGAATGGCCGGCGCTGGTCGCCATCGCGGCGCAGGGGCCGGGCGTCATGGCGGCGCAGGCGTTGCGGGAGCTGGCGGCGACCTCGCGCCGGCTGCCGCGCGCGCGCATCTCGGCGAGCCTGCGGCAGGCCAAGCGGATCGTGGCGCTGGCGACGGCGGTGGCCGACATCGGCGGCCTGTGGCGCTTGGCCGAGGTCACCGGCACGCTGTCCGAACTGGCGGACACGGCGTTGCGGCTGGCGGTGGAGCATCTACTGCTCGCCGCCCACGCCGGCGGCAGCGTCAGGCTGCCGCACCCGGACAGCGCCGATCCAGGCGCGGGCAGCGGCCTGATCGTGCTGGCGATGGGCAAGCTGGGCGCAAGCGAGCTGAACTATTCGAGTGATATCGACCTCATGCTGCTCCATGACCCGGAGGCCGGCGTCGTCACGAACGAGTCCTCCAGCAATCCCTTTATACGCATGACGCGCGACATCGTGACACTGCTCGAACAGCGCGACGCCAACGGCTACGTGTTCCGCACCGACCTGCGGCTGCGCCCGGACCCGGCGGCGACCCCGCCCTGCGTGGCACTGCCGGCGGCGCTCGCCTACTACGAGGGCATGGCGCAGAACTGGGAGCGCGCGGCGCTGCTGAAGGCCCGGCCGGTGGCCGGCGACCTCGCCGTCGGGGCCGGCTTCCTCGCGGCGATCCGGCCGTTCGTGTGGCGGCGCGGCCTCGACTTCGCCGCATTGGCCGACCTGCACGCGATGAAGCGCCGCATCGACGAACACAAGGGCACCGCACTGGCGCTCGCCGGCGACCCGGTGGCGCGCGTTGCCGGCCACAACGTGAAGCTCGGCCAGGGCGGCATCCGCGAGATCGAGTTCGTGGCGCAGACGCTGCAACTGGTGTGGGGCGGGCGCGAGCCGGCGCTGCGGGTGCCGGGCACCATCCCGGCGCTGCGGCTGCTGGCGCGCAGCCGCCGGTTGGGCGCGCGCGCGGCGGGCGAGCTGATTGCCGCCTACCGCTTCCTGCGGCGGGTCGAGCACCGGCTGCAGATGGTGGCCGACCGCCAGACCCACACGCTGCCCGACACCGCCGCCGGCGTGGCGGATTTCGCGGTGTTCATGGGGGTGGCCGATCCCGGCCTGTTCGCCGCCGTCCTGCTGCGGCATCTGCGGCGGGTGCAGCGGCGCTACGCCGAGGTGTTCGTGCAGGTGCCGGATGCGACGCCCGATCCGCAACCGGCGCTGACCGCCGCGACCTTGGCCGCCCAGGGCTTTGCCGAACCGGGACCGATCCTGGCCGCCATCGCCGGCTGGCGGGCCGGGCGGCTGCGGGCGCTGCGCAGCGAGCGGGCGCGCGACCTGCTGGATCAGGTGTTGCCGGGACTGCTGCGGGCGCTGGCGCGGCAGGCGCGTCCCGACGCGGCGTTCGCCCGGCTCGACACCTTCTTCGGCCGATTGCCGGCGGGGGTGCAGCCGCTGTCGCTGTTCCACCGCAACCCGCAACTGCTGGAGCGGGTGGCGGCGGTGCTGGGCGCGTCGCCCGCGCTGGCCGACCACCTGGCGAACAATCCGGCGGCGCTCGACGGGCTGTTGTCGCCTTCGGGCCGCGACGACGACACGGCGGCCTGGCTGGCCGACCGGCTGCGCGACGCGCCGGCGCTGGAGGACGCCATCGCCATCATCCGCCGCACCGTGCGCGAGGCCGACTTCGCCATCAGCGTGGCAACGCTGGAGGGGCGGCTCGATGCCGACGCCGGCGGGCTGCGACGCGCTGGCTTGGCCGACGCGGCGATCGCGGCGCTGCTGCCGTTCGTGCTGGCCGACGTGGAGCGGCGGCATGGCGTGGTGCCGGGCGGTGCGGTCGCCGTGGTGCTGCTGGGCAAGGCCGGCGGGCGCGAGATGATGGCCGGCTCCGACATCGACCTCATGCTGGTCTACGACCACCCGGCCGAGGTGACGGCGAGCGTCGTCGGCGCCAGCGGCCGCATCGTGGCGCCGAGCCAGTGGTTCGTGCGCGCGGTGCAGAGCTTCGTGGCGGCGTTGACCGCGCCCGACGCCGGCGGCGCGCTGTATGCGGTCGACATGCGGCTGCGCCCGTCCGGCAACAAGGGGCCGGTCGCGGTCTCGCTGGCGGCGTTCCAGCGCTACCACATGTCGGGCGGCGATGCCTGGACCTGGGAGCGAATGGCGCTGACCCGCGCCAGGGTGGTGGCCGGGCCGGATGCGTTCCGGGCGCGGCTGCGGGCGGCGATCCGCGCGGCGCTGGAGTCGGCGGGCGAGCCGGCACAGGTGCGCGCCGACGCAGCGGCGATGCGGACCCGGATGCTGCGCGAGCTTCCGGGCGGCAGCGCTCCTTCCCTGGCCGACGCCAAGCTGCGCCGTGGCGGGCTGGTCGAGGTCGAGTTCGTGGCCCAGGTGCTGCAACTGGTGAACGCCGGCGCGGATGTGCTGGACAGCAACACCTGCGCGGCATTGGACCTGCTCGCGCTGGCCGGGGCGCTGCCGCCAGCCGAGGCGGCGATGCTGGCGCGGGCCGACCGCGCCTGGCGTTCGCTGCAGGGGATGCTGCGGCTCACCATCGGGCCGGGCGGGATGCACGAGGACGCGCTGGCCCCGGCCTCGGTCGAGGCGTTGCTGCACGCCATGCGCGGCGTGGGCGTGGCGGCGGTTGACTTGGCCGGCCTGCGGCGCAGTCTGGACGCGGTTGCGGATGAAGTGCGCGCGGCGTTCGCGCGCCATGTCGGGAAGGTCGAGGCATGACTTTGCAAGCAGGCGAGGCGGCGCCGGACTTCACCATGACAGCGAGCGGCGGACGCACCGTCAGCCTCGCGGCGCAGCGGGGGCGGGCGTTCGTGCTGTATTTCTATCCCAAGGCCGACACTCCCGGCTGCACCAAGCAAGCCTGCGCCTTCAACGAGGCGCTGCCGCAGTTGGGCCACATCGGCTTGGACGTGATCGGGGTCTCGAAGGACCCGATGCAGCCGATCGAGAAGTTCGCCGCGAAATACGGCCTCACCTTCCCGCTGGCCTCCGACGACAGCGATGTCGCCGAGGCCTATGGCGTGTGGGGCGAGAAGTCGATGTACGGCCGCAAGTACATGGGCATGGAACGCGCCACGTTCCTGATCGACAAGGCCGGCAGGATCGCCCGGATATGGCCGAAGGTGAAGGTGGAGGGCCACGCCGCCGAGGTGATGGCCGCCGCGAAAGCGTTGTAGCCGCAGCCCTCAGTTGTCGCCGGGGGTGAGGCGCTTGAACCCTGCCGGGGCGTCGAACAGGGCAGGGTCCATCGGGCCGTAGGCCACCGAAGTCGCCTCGACCAGCACATGATCGCCGCTGGTGGCGCGCAACAGCACGCCGTCGGCGGTGAGGCAGATGACGGCGGGCTGGCCCGACGCATCGCGGGTGCTCCATTGGGAGCAAGCCAGGCCGGCGACGGTGTCGCTGCCCGCCGGGGTGAAGCTGCCGCCGCTGGCGGCGCCCGGCGTCTCCAGCGCCGCGCCGGCGTCGACCACGAGCATCTCGCGCTGCGCCGGACGGACCGCCATCAGCTTGCGAGTCTTGAAGTCCACCAGCATGTACAAGCCCGCTGTCGGCGGGTCCACGCGCTCCTTGCCGAGGCTGACCGCCCAGCGCGTCCGCTGCGACAGCACCTGCTGGCGTCCCGCCACGTCGCGCACCGTCTGGTAGACCACGTCGACGTCGCGGGTGGGCCGGGTCGGCGGATGGTCGGCCGCCCAGGCCGATGGGCAGGCTGCCACACAGGCGAGAACGGCGAAGAGGGAAGGCTTGTTCATCGGCGACCCCGAACGGTTGCCGCTGTCTGGTGACCGCCCGCCTTGCCCAGGTCAAGCGCTGGTGGCGTCACCTTTCGCCGAGGCTGGCGATTTGGGCCGCGAGCTGTTCCGGCTCGGGGGCCGTGTGCCAGTGGGCGGCGACCGCGACCGCGACCGCGAGCTGCGCCTTGTAGGCCTCGCGCGGGATCTCGATGGCGCCGAACTGGGCCAGATGGCTGGTCACGAATTGGGTGTCGAGCAGGCGGAAGCCGCCCAGCCGCAACCGGGCGACCAGATGCACGAGCGCCACCTTGGAGGCGTCGGTCGCGCGGCTGAACATGCTCTCGCCGAAGAACACGCCGCCCAGCGCCACGCCGTACAGGCCGCCGACCAGCCTGCCGTCCCGCCACGCCTCGACCGAATGGGCGTGGCCCATGCCGAACAGCGCCAGGAACAGCCGCTCGATCTCGGGATTGATCCAGGTGTCGTCGCGGCCCGGCGCCTGCTCGGCGCAGCCGGCGATGACCGCCTGGAACGCCGCGTCGGAGGTGACGCGCAGGCTGCCGCCCAGCACGGTGCGGCGCAGCCGGCGCGACAGATGGAAGCCGTCGAGCGGCAGCACGCCGCGCTTCTCCGGATCGAGCCAGTACAGCTTCTCGCCGCTGCGGGTCTCGGCCATCGGGAACAGCCCGGCCTGGTAGGCGCGCACCATCAGTTCCGGCGTGATCTCGAACGACCGCTTCGACATGCCTCATCCTGTCCCCGGCCAAGATTGCGCGATAGCCCGAGCCTATATAGTCCATGCCTATACGGGGCGGATGAGCCGGTGTTGCTTGCGTCCGGCCGATAGTTTGATGGCGCCGTGGCGCAGGTCGGCCGATGTCACGATGCGCGTCTCGTCGGTTACCGCCACGTCGTTGACGCGCACGCCGCCGCCGCGCACCAGCCGCCGCACCTCGCCGTTGCTGGTGGCCAGGCCGGCGCGCACGAACAGGCCGAGCAGCGGCAACCCGCCGTCCAACTCCGCCGCCGGCACCTCGATCGAAGGCAAGCCGCCCTCGTCGCCCTGCTCGAACGCCCGGCGGGCGGCCTCGGCGGCGGCCTCGGCGGCCTCGCGCCCGTGCGCCAGCGCGGTGGCCTCGTTGGCCAGGATTTTCTTGGCCTCGTTCACCTCCGCCCCCCCCAGCGCCGCCAGCCGCGCCGCCTCGTCCAGCGGCAGGTCGGTGAACAGGCGCAGGAAGCGGCCCACGTCGGCGTCCTCGGCGTTGCGCCAGAACTGCCAGTAGTCGTACGGCGAGAGCCGGTCGGCGGTGAGCCACACCGCGCCCTTCGCGGTCTTGCCCATCTTGATGCCGGATGCGGTGGCGATCAGCGGCGTGGTCAGCCCGAACACCTGATGCGCCTCGGTGCGGCGCACCAGCTCGACGCCGGAGACGATGTTGCCCCACTGGTCCGAGCCGCCCATCTGCAGCGCTACGCCATGCCGCCGCCGCAGCTCGCGGAAATCGTAGCTTTGCAGGATCATGTAGTTGAACTCGAGGAACGTCAGCGGCTGCTCGCGCTCCAGCCGCAGGCGCACGCTGTCGAAGCTCAACATGCGGTTGATGGTGAAGCGGCTGCCGACATCGCGCAGCAGCTCGACGTAGCCCAGCCCGTCGAGCCAGTCGGCGTTGTTGAACAGGCGGGCGTCGCTGGGTCCGTCGCCGAAGCGCAGGAACGGCGCGAACACGCGGCGAATGCCGGCGATGTTGGCGGCGATCTGGGTATCGGTCAGCATTTGACGGCTCTCGTCCTTGCCGGACGGGTCGCCGATGCGGGTGGTGCCGCCGCCCATCAGCACCACCGGGCGATGGCCATGCCGCTGCATCAGGCGCAGCAGCATGATCTGCACCAGGCTGCCGACGTGCAGGCTGTCGGCGGTGGCGTCGAAGCCGATGTAGCCGCCGACCGGCCCGGCCGCGAACGCCGCGTCCAGTGCCTCGGTGTCGGTGCACTGGAACACGAAGCCGCGCTCGGTGGCCTCACGCAGGAAGTCGCTGTTGGGCATGACTCGGGGCAGCTAGTCGGCGGCGAGCGCCATCGCCTTGCGCGACATCATGCGCTTCACATGGTCGTCGACCGCGTCGGCCACGGCGTCGGCGTGGCTGGCGAACACATGGTCGGCGCCGGCGAAGATGCGGTAGTCGACCTGCACGTTCTTCTGCGTGTTCAGCTTGTCGACCAGCTTCTTCACCGCCGGCTCCGGCACCAATTCGTCGCTGTCGCCGTGCAGCAGCAGGCCGCCGCACGGGCAGGGCGCCAGGAAGCCGAAATCGTAGTGGTTGGCCGGCGGCGCCACGCTGACCCAGCCCGAGACCTCGGGGCGGCGCATCAGCAACTGCATCCCGATGAAAGCGCCGAACGAGTAGCCGGCGATCCACAGGCCGCCCTGGTTCGGGTTGACCATCTGCATCCAGTCGAGCGCCGCCGCCGCGTCGCCGATCTCGCCGATGCCGCCGTCGTAGCGGCCCTGGCTGCGGCCGACGCCACGGAAGTTGAACCGCATGACCGAGAAGCCGAGGCGCTGGAAGGCCTGGTACATCGTATAGGTAATGCGGTTGTTCATGGTCCCGCCGTGCATCGGATGCGGGTGCAGGATCAGCGCCAGCGGGGCGCCGCTTTCCTTGGAATGGTGATACCGACCCTCGAGCCGCCCATCGGGGCCCGCGAACATCACTTCAGGCATATGTTCTGAAATCCGCTTCTAATGGCCTGCATCTGCAGGCTGACAACCCTTGTGACACGGCCGGGTTCCTGCCCACCGAAGGTACATCGCAGAACCGACGGCCGCGCGATGACTCCGGCATGACATGGCAGAGGAGTCGAATGTTTGGCAAGATAATTGCACGCAATGTTAGGCTGCGTACATTTCCCACGCCTGTCCCTTCCTCATCAACAACCGGACACCCTGCTGTTCACCGCCGGGTGGAGGCATATACTGCAACTGCAGCAACTTTGGTATCGAAATTGTCGCGAATGATTCACATGCTCGCCCCTGTTCGAGCGGGTCAACCGTGCGAGGAGTGGCGATGATCTACCTCGACGCAAATGCTTCCGAGCCGCTGCGGCTCGTCGCGCGCGAGGCGATGCTGGCGGCGCTGGCGACGCCGGGCAACCCTTCGTCGGTGCATTTCGCCGGCCGGGCGGCGCGGCGGCGGCTGGAGGATGCGCGCGAGTCGCTCGCCGCCCGGTTCGGCGCCGGCCGCGCGGAGTTGGTGTTCACCTCGGGCGGGACCGAGGCCAACGCGCTGGCGATCCATGCGCTGCGGCGCGGCCGGCGGGTGCTGATCGGCGCCACCGAGCATGACGCGGTGCGGGCGGCGGCGCCCGAGGCCGAGATCCTGCCGGTCGACCGCGACGGGGTGGTCGATCTGGCGGCGCTGGCGGCGGCGCTGGCGGCGGGCAGCCCGGCGCTGGTGTGCGTCATGCTGGCCAACAACGAGACCGGCGTGCTGCAGCCGGTGGCGGCGGTGGCATCGCTGTGCCGGGCGCATGGCGCAATGCTGCATGTCGACGCGGTGCAGGCGGCGGGGCGGATGGCGATGTCGTTCGCGGCGCTGGGCGCGGACGCGATGGCGCTGTCGTCGCACAAACTGGGTGGCCCGCAAGGCGCCGGCGCGTTGCTGATCCGCGCGCCGGCGGTCGTGCCGCTGATTTCCGGCGGCGGGCAGGAGGGCGGCTGGCGCGGCGGCACCCCGGCGTTGCCGGCAATCGCCGGGTTTGCCGCCGCGGCCCAGGCGGAACCGGCGACGCTGTCGGGCCTGCGCGACCGGCTGGAGGCGGCGGCGGTGGCGTGCGGCGCCGTCGTCGCGGGTGGCGGGGCGGCGCGGTTGGGCAACACCAGTTGCCTGGCGCTGTCCGGCGTCGCGGCGCAGACGCAGGTGATGGCGCTCGACCTCGCCGGCATCCAGGTCTCCGCCGGCGCCGCGTGCAGCAGCGGCAAGGTGGCGCGCAGCCACGTGCTCGACGCCATGGGCCTGGGCGCGCTGGCCGGGGAGGCGATCCGGGTGTCGCTGCCGTGGTGCGCCACCGCCGCCGACGTGGACGGCTTCGTGGCCGCATACCAGGCCATGACGCAGCGGCTGGCACGCCGCGCCGCCTAGCGCCATATCTTCAGCATGACCGAACGCCGCAACCGTCCCGTCTACCTCGACAACCAGGCGACCACGCCCTGCGACCCGCGCGTGCTCGCCGCCATGCTGCCCTGGTTCACCGAGCGGTTCGGCAACCCGCACAGCGCCGAGCACGCCATGGGCCGCGAGGCGGAGGACGCGGTGGAGGCGGCGCGCGCCCAGGTGGCGGCGCTGGTCGGCGCCGAGCCGCGCGAGATCGTGCTCACCTCCGGCGCCACCGAGGCCAACAACATCGCCATCAAGGGCGCTGCCCGCCACGCCGCAGGCATGGGCGACCCGAGGCGGCGGCTGGTCGGCGTCGCCACCGAGCACAAATGCGTCCTGCAGTCGCTGGCCGACCTCGCGGCCGAAGGGTTCGAGCCGGTGTTCCTGCCGGTGCGGGCCGACGGGTTGCTCGATCCCGCCGTGCTGGCCGAGGCGCTGGCAACGCCGACGCTGCTGGTCAGCGTGATGGCGGTCAACAACGAAACCGGCGTGGTGCAGGATGTGGCGGCGCTCGCCGGCATCGCGCGGGCGCACGGCGCGCTGTTCCACACCGATGCGGCGCAGGCGGCGGGCAAGATCCCGCTCGATGTCGCGGCCATGGGCATCGACCTGCTCTCGCTCAGCGGACACAAGCTGTACGGCCCGAAGGGCGTCGGCGCGTTGTATGTGCGCCGGCGGCCGAGGGTGCGCCTGACGCCGCTGTTCTCCGGCGGCGGTCAGGAGCGCGGCCTGCGCTCCGGCACGCTGCCGACGCCGCTGGTGGTGGGGCTGGGCCTGGCCTGCGAGCTGGCCAGGCGCGAGATGGACGCCGACAACGCGCGCATCGCGGCGTTGCGCGACCGGCTGGCGGCGCGGCTGGATGCGCTGACGCCGGGCATCGTGCGCAACGGCAGCGAGATTGCGCGGATCGCCGGCAACCTCAACCTGACGTTCCCGGCGGCGCGCGCGGCCGACCTCATGCGGCGCTCGCCCGATCTGTGCGTCTCGACCGGATCGGCGTGCTCGTCGGCCGAGATCGAGCCGTCCTACGTGCTGCGCGCCATGGGGATCGACGCCGAGGCCGCCGCGCGCAGCTTGCGTATCGGCATCGGACGCTTTACCTCCGCCGCCGAAGTCGATTATGCGGCGGCGGCGCTGGCTGCGGCGCATACCCCAGAACCCGCCGAGGCGTGACCCGATGCCCAAGATGATTTTCGTCCAGCGTGACGGCGCCCGCCAAGAGGTCGACGCGCCGCTCGGCCTGTCGGTGCTGGAGGTCGCGCACAAGCACGGCGTCGACATCGAGGGCGCCTGCGAGGGCGCGCTGGCCTGCTCGACCTGCCACGTCGTCGTCGATCCCACGTGGATCGCCAGGCTGGCGAAGCCGACCGAGGACGAGGAGGACATGCTCGACCTCGCGTTCGGGCTGGAAAAGACGTCGCGGCTGGGCTGCCAGATCGTGATGACGCCGGCGCTCGACGGGCTGGTGGTGAAGCTGCCGGCGGCCAGCCGCAACATGCTCAAGGGCTGACGATGCGGGTCGTCGTCGCGATGTCCGGCGGCGTCGACAGCAGCACGGTCGCCGGGTTGCTGCGCGAGGCCGGGCACGAGGTGATCGGCGTCACGCTGCAGTTGTACGACCACGGCGCGGCGGTGGGTCGCAAGGGCGCGTGCTGCGCCGGCAGCGACATCCGCGACGCCAGCCGTGTGGCCGCCCGGCTCGGCATCCCGCATTACGTGATCGACGCCGAGGCGCGGTTCCGCCAGTCGGTGATCGCCGACTTCGCCGACAGCTACGCGGCGGGCGAGACGCCGGTGCCATGCGTGCGCTGCAACCAGGGTGTCAAGTTCACCGACCTCATGCGGTTGGCGCGCGACCTCGGGGCCGAACGGCTGGCGACCGGCCATTACGTGCGCCGCGTGGACGGACCCGACGGGGCGGAGCTGCACCGTGCCGCCGACCCGTCGCGCGATCAGAGCTGGTTCCTGTTCGCCACCACCCGCGCGCAGCTCGATTTCGCGATGTTCCCGCTGGGCGCCATGCCGGACAAGGCGACGGTGCGGGCGGCGGCGGCGCGCCTGGGCCTGGCGGTGGCGGACAAGCCGGACAGCCAGGACATCTGCTTCGTGCCGAACGGCAGCTACGCCGACATGGTGACGCGGCTGCGGCCCGACGCCGGCGCGGCGGGCGAGATCGTGGCCGAGGACGGCAGCGTGCTGGGCCGCCACGCCGGTATCGCCCACTACACCGTGGGCCAGGCCAAGCGCCTTGGGACAGCGTCGCAGGACGGCCAGGGCGGCCGGCGCGTGGTGCTGGCGGTGGATGCCGCGCGGCGGCGCGTCGTGGTGGGGCCGGCGGCCGGCGGCGACCGGCTGGTGCGGCTGCGCGAGGTCAACTGGCTGGTTTCGCCCACCCGCCGGCGCTGCACCGTCAAGTTGCGGGCGCGCGAGACGCCGCAGCCGGCTGAGCTGCTGCCGGACGCGGCGCTTGGCGCCGCCGTGATGCTGGACGCTCCGGGACGGCCCACGCCCGGCCAGGCGTGCGTGTTCTACGACGGCGAGCGGGTGCTGGGCGGCGGCTTCATCCAGCGGCAGTGACGGCCGGGCGTCACGCAATGCGTTGACGCGGTGGGCGGTCGGCGGTATGTGGCCGCCCCTGCGGTGACGCATGGCGGTGTAGCTCAGTGGTAGAGCAGGAGAATCATAATCTCTTGGTCGGTGGTTCAAGTCCGCCCACCGCTACCATCTTTCAATGACTTAAACCGAAAGCTGGTAAGAGGGGCAAAACTCCGGGCGCGCGCGAGATTTTGCTGGCGCGCCGCGGCGGGTTCTGAATCCATATGGGGATGTCACCTCCGCCCGACCTGGACGCGCTATCGTCTGCCGAACTGAAGGCGC